>Ga0206938_1005_pt1 | contig 87015 bp, 66 predicted proteins | sample Alteio_BWOrgHeat_12_FD_152918 | JGI IMG/M metagenome (GOLD analysis project Ga0206938, IMG submission 152918) | Enriched cells from forest soil in Barre Woods Harvard Forest LTER site, Petersham, Massachusetts, United States -... | ecosystem: Environmental > Terrestrial > Soil > Temperate forest >... | reverse complement strand
ATCGCTGAATTCAATTTTAATCGGGAGTCGCTGTACAACTTTTACAAAATTGCCGCTGGCATTATCCGGAGGCAAGAGCGCAAAAGTGGCACCGGTTGCAGGAGAAAAAGAAGATACCGTACCGTCGAATTTGTGACCAGGAATGGCGTCCACATCGATCTCAACGGGCTGACCGATCCTGATCTTGCTGTATTGGGTTTCTTTAAAATTTGCGATCACCCATAAACTCTGATCCAGGACAATGCTGAAAATGGATTGTCCCGCACTGAGAAATTGACCAACCTGCACATTTACTTTGCCTATCAATCCACTGGCAGGTGCGGTGATTACCGTATAAGACAAATTCAGTTTTGCGTCGTCCACATCTACCTGCCTTTGTTTGATGGTTGCGCTGGCTATACTAATCTGAGATGAAGTAGCAATACTCTGCGTGCTAACTGCATTGGTTTGACTGGTTGCTTGTTTACGCTGCTGTTCGAGTATCAGCAGTTGTTTTTCTGCTGTTTCCTTGGCAGCCAGCTTGTCTTCATACTGTTGCTGTGTTACGGAATGGTCTTTTACCAGGTTGGCATACCGGTCAAATTCCTGGGTACTTTGCCAAACGGCTACCTTCGCTTTTTCTATCTGTCCATCAATGGCAAGCGTTGCAAATTCTGTAGCGCCAATATTAGAATGAGCGGCTGCAAAACTCGCTTTAGCAGAAACAAGGTTGCTCTGCGCTGTGGCCATGGCCGCTTCTGCCTGAGCTACTTTAATGAGCTGGTCCCTGTCATCGAGAATCAGCAGGGTATCCCCTTTTTTGACAAGCTGGTTGTCGGATACACGTACTTCTTTGATATAACCGGAAATGCGGGGAATGATCGGACTGATATTCGCTGCAATTTGGGCATCGTCTGTTTCAGCATGTAGTTGTGCATGGTGCCACTTTGTAATTCCAAACCAGCTGCCACCAACGACAAGCGCAATCAATATGATCGGAAATACTTTGCTTTTCTTTTTGGGGGGTTGTGCCTGTTCAACGTTTTCGTTTGCCATAAAACTTAATAATTAAAGGTTGTTATTTTATATTCCGGGTTGATGCCAGTATTCCGGCTTTTTCCAATAAAGTATTGTATGCCAGGATCGCATCGGCTTTAGCCAGTTCAAGGCTGATCTCACTTTGCAGCATCAGCGCATTGGCATCCAGCAAATCTGTGACGGTCAGCAGACTATTATCGTACTTGTTTTTTACAATCTTATAGTTCTCGACGCCCTGTTCTATCGCAATTTTACTGACTTCCACTTTTTTCTGAGCAGTCAACAGCGATTCATAAGCCTGGTTGACCTGACGTCTAATATTTTCATTCATTTCTTCTTCATTGGCCTGCACTTCTGCAAGCTTGGCTCTCGCCTGTGACACGTGAGCGTTTGTCTTCCACAGGGAAGAAACATTGTAGGAAAGCCCGACTCCGAAAGTAAAAGCGTTCGTCACAGTGATAAAATTGGGGACGTCCAAAGCAATATATCCACCCGTAAGGGCCAGCGACGGATAATAGTCAGCTTTTGCTGATTTTATGCCGACTTGAGAGGCTTGCTTGCGGTATCCTATTGCCTGCATGTCTTTGCGGTTTTGCAGCGCCAGTTGTTCATAGTCTTGAACACTCTTCACGGCACCAGGTTCCACCAGACTCGAAGAATCAGGCAATAACACGGTTTCTTCCGGAAGACCCAGCATGATATTCATGTTGACCATGGTAACCTTCAAATTATTTTCCACATCTGCCAGCGTCAGTTCGATATTGGCTGTCTGCAACAAGGCCTTTAATTTGTCGTTGCGTGCGAGTAGTCCGTTTTTTTCGAGATTGGCAAAGTCTGCATCTCTGGATCTTGACTGGGCCAGATTTTCCTGAATTACCCGCAGGTTGGCTTTTGCTTTGTACAAATTGCTGAATGCATCGATGGTGTTTAGGATGACTGCGTCTTTATCCTGATCGGCGTCGAGCATAGCGGCTTTTTCCAAAAATTCAGAGGATTTTATTCCATACTGAATTTTCATTCCGGAATAGACAGGCAAGGAAAGATTGGCAATTCCATAAGCTGCCTGGTTAACCGTAATGGGCTGACCCGGTGTACTGGGTGGTTTAGCCTGCGTAATATCCGGTTGGGTAACGCGCAGGTATGACCCACTGATTTTCAAATCCGGTAGTTGGTTTTGTTTTGAAATGGTCGTATTGGCAGTTGCCTGCTCAATTCGGGCCTGGTCCGCTCCTAAGGATTTGCTGTTTTTAATACTGAGGTCAATGGCTTCTTCCATTGTAATTTTCCGGCCGTTGTCCTGACTATGACCGCTCAGGGATAAGAGCAAAAACGAAGCAAAGACATTTGCTGTTATGGTTGTTCTAAGATTCATGCGTTAAGATTGCTTTGTAAATATTTTTGATATGAACTGATAATTTCTTTCTCACCTGCCGTTCGAATTCTTCGTCACTCATAGTTTCCATATGGTGGTAGGTTCTGTAAAAATCCAGGTTTACCAGCGTGTGGGACACCGTACCAATCAGCGTGTTGGTCATCATGGGTATATCAATATTTTTTTTGAAAATGCCCTTTTTCTGGCCTACCCGGATCAGATCATTGATGTATTCGGAATTTTTTGTCTTCATTTTGTCCAGCATCTGGATAATGGAAGGATTCTGGTTGATGATCTGTTCGCAGAGCAGAATCCGGTGGAAAGTTTTTCTTTGTAGGATACCGTCAATATATACATCCACCAAGCTATACATTTTCTCCAAGGGATCCAGGCTGTTATCCTTTAACAAGTCGTCTACTTTCTCTTTGATATTCAGGCTTTTTCTTTCGAAAATTTCCTCCATCAACTTTTCCTTGGAACCGAAATAGTATGAGATCATGGCTGTATTGATACCCGCCGCTTCCGCGATATCCCGAACCGAGGTACCATCGAAACCTTTTTGGGAGAATAACAATTCCGCTGTGTCCATTAAAAGGACCTGTTTGGAAGATAAAGATGGTTTCATGGCGCAAAATTAATTAAACGTTTGTTTAAATATGCAATCTGGGTATATTATTTTTTTAAATCTGCGATCCGCCAATCATATTTCTTGCGTAAACAGTTGACATTATGTTATTTTCGCTCCTCCTAAAAAAATAATATGAAACGTTTTCTTCCTATTTTGTTGGCTTTCTCGGGGATCCTATTTTCCTGTCAGAGCCCTGTTCACTCCGACACGGCTGAGAACCAGGCCGATCCACTGGATATTTCCTCTGAAGACAGCAGCGTGAAACCCCAGGAAAATTTTTACCTGTTTGCCAACGGCACCTGGTTGAAAAATACCCAGATTCCTCCGGCTCAGTCTTCATGGGGAGCTTTTATCATCCTTCGCGATAGTACCACCGTCCGTTTGCACCGCATTTTGGATTCGCTGACCGGCGTATCGGGCGCCCTAAAAGGTTCTGTAGCCCAGCAAACCGGAGACTTGTACGCCAGTGCCATGGATTCCATTGGCATTGAAAAGAAAGGATTTCTTCCTATAAAAGAAGAGCTGGATAGCATCGCTGCTATAAATAACAAGGCAGCGTTATACCAGGAAATTGCCAAAGAATATGCGATCAATCATGGCCCGTTCTTTAATTTTTTTGTGCAACCCGATGACCGAAACAGCATGGTCAATGCAGCTCATTTCAATCAGGGGGGTCTCGGATTGCCCAGCAAGGATTATTATTTTATCAAGGACTCCGCCATTGCTCATATCCGCCAGGCCTATATCGCTTATATTACCAAGACCTTTACCTTGATCGGTCAAACCCCGTCAGCCGCTGCAATGGCCGCCCAATCCGTATTTAACCTGGAAACAGCGATTGCAAAGATTTCCAAGTCGCCTGAACAACTGCGCGATCCAATCGCCAACTATAATAAAATAATCGTTTCCGCTAAACCGGAATTAAAAAAATGGCTTTTGTTGCTTGGGGTTACCAACGATACGATCCTCGTTGGTCAACCGGCATTTTTTAAGGGACTGAATGTTATTTTGAACAACACACCCATGGAAACCTTAAAAAACTACCTGTGTTTTCATGTGGTGAACGACGACGCAGATTATCTTTCCCATGATTTTGTGGATGCTAAATTTACTTATGAGCAATTGCTTACCGGTCAAAAAATAATGCTTGAAAGATGGAAGAGAATGACCAATATGGTGGACAATGAACTGGGAGACAATCTCGGGCAAATTTATGTTCAGCAATATTTTACAACAGCCGACAAAGAGCGAATCGGATCGCTGGTAGACAACATCCTTTCAACCTATGCCGAAAGAATCCAGCAGCTGGACTGGATGAGTGATTCCACCAAACAAAAGGCCCTGATCAAATTGCACGCCATTGTGAAAAAGATCGGGTTCCCCGATAAATGGAAAGATTATTCATCGATTGATATTACCAAAGACAATATCATTGCAAACCTGAAGGGGACGGCCAACTACCGATACAAACGAGATCTGGCAAAAATCGGCAAACCAGTTGATCGTACGGAATGGCAAATGACTCCTCCGACCATCAATGCGTATTACGATCCGACCCAAAACAATATCAACTTCCCTGCTGGTATTCTCCAACCGCCGTTTTACTTTTCTCACGGTGACGACGCGGTCAACTACGGTGCCATTGGACTGGTTATCGGCCACGAAATCACCCATGGCTTTGACGATCAGGGCAGGCAGTATGATGCAGATGGCAATCTTAAAGAATGGTGGTCTCCCAATGACGCCATTCAATTTAAGAAAAGGGCCCAAAATATTATAAATCAGTACAACAACTATATTGCTGTCGATACTTTTCACCTGAACGGCAGCCTGACTGAGGGGGAAAATATTGCAGACAACGGTGGTCTTGCCCTAGCTTATGCTGCATTCAAGAAAACGGAACAGGGTAAAAGAAATGAAAAAATTGACGGATTTACACCTGACCAGCGCTTTTTCCTCTCACATGCTCAGGTCTGGAAGATCAAGATGCGCGAAGCGGCGCTTATCAGCAGAGCCCTAACGGATCCCCATTCATCTTCCATGTGGCGCGTGAATGGACCGCTCTCCAACATGCCCGCATTTTACGCTGCATTCAATGTACAACCCAGCGATTCCATGTACAGACCTGACAGTGTCCGGGTGAAAATCTGGTAATATTCTGGTCATATAAGGTGCTTGGTCATCATAAGAAAAAATGCTTAAAACCCTTGCCAGTCAAGGGTTTTAACATTTCCATAAAGGGCTTTGCCATGATAAAATCGGGCATTTTTGGACTTTCACCCTGTTGAATGCGGGTTATATTTGTTCTGGAATTGAGAATTAACAGCATCCAATCGGATCATTTCTCATCAGGTATTATCAACCGGTTGCCCTCACTTTTGCTTCCATAATTACTGATGATTCTTGCCGTAAAGATTTTGTTCAATTATTTTTCACTTATTAAATCGTCACATTATGAAACCAGTAATCGCATCCTTTAATTTGAAAAAATCAGCATCGGCACTTGCAGCAGCCGTGATCTTATCACTTGGTTCTGCCAGCGCAGTACATGCAGCACCGATCATTGAAAAAATTATCAGTCCAGCCGACAAGGAATTGACTGTAAGTTTTGTTGGAAAAGCCGAAGACGGATTGGTATTCCACCTGGAATTTGAAAACAAAACCGGTGAAAAATTTTATCTCATCATAAAAAATGATGCCGATGAAATAGTATACCAGGCTGCTTTCTCCGGAACTAATTTCGAAAAGAACATCCGCATCGCCAACGCAGAAGCCGAATTACATCCCACTTTTATCATCCGCACTGCTTCTGAAGAAGTTGCGCGTAAGTTTTCGGTGAAAACAAAGACTACAGAGAATTTAGTTGTAACCAATTTATAATTCTACCCTTTCTCTATGAAAAAGGCTTCCATTTGGAGGCCTTTTTTATTTTTTAATTGTCCACTACTTGTATGGAAGGACGCGTATCTGAAGGATCTCGGTGATCATAGGAGAGGCGGAAATTTTTTAAATCCGGTTTATACACCCGCTTCCGGCGTAGTTCATATTGATAAAAATCTTGCCCCAGCCTGTATAAAAATGGAAGGGCAACACTTTGGTATTCGTAGACATTGTCATTTAATATTCCATCTGCATTGGCATAAACCGTAGCCGTAAGCATGAATTCTGTTTGATGAGTGAAATCGACGATGTATGACACATCGGTCATGAATCCATAAGCCCAGCCGACCTTATTGAAAACGCGGACATTGTCCGGAAGCCTGTGACCTCCATTCTGAAAATAAAATTTCACATAGCTATCAAAAAATTCCGTCGTATCGTATTTCGGATAGGGGGTTTCCGAAGGGTATTGGGACAGATATTGCCACAGAAACAAGTCATCGGTTTTGCCAAGATGAAACCGTTTTGACGCCGGAAAGGAGCCAGGAAATAAGGCGCTTTGCAAAAGTTGTTGAAGATCCTCCAGGGTTATCCGGTTGTGCCGACTAAAATCCATCGGTTCATGAATGAGGCTGTCCCGGGCATTGAGATAGGCATTCCCTATTTTGACCACTCCATTGAAGACGAAGGAGTCCGTATTGAATGCCGGAGGCTGAATATAAATGGTTTTGCCATCATTATCCAGGAACCGGATCTGGTTGGTATGTCGATTCTCAGCTTCTGAAAGAGGCATAAACTGTCGCAAGATGCGTGTTTGAGAAAATCCCATTTCGTGAAGCCTTCTGTTTAGCATACGCTGTCCCACAAATTCATACATCCGGTTATAGGCATCGTTGTCGCTGATCAAAAAAGCCTTGCGTATAAACTGTGCAATAGAAGGGTATCCATCTGCAGAACTGCTGTCCCTTAAAAGGGCCTGCTGACCGGAATAACTGCTGTCATAGGCCATCCGGGTAAATTTATCCACACCTGGGTGTTGTATCCGATTCAGTTTTTCCAGGGACAACAAAGCCAAGGGTAATTTGACCGTAGATGCAGGATAAAAATAAAGATTGGGGGAGACATGAAAATAATAATTCCTGAAGTGGGGTTGGTTGTGAAGGTCCCGGTCTATTCGCGTATAAATAATTTGCACTCGGAAAGAGTCTGGTTGGTGGAGAAGCTTCTGCAGGACGGCGCTGGTATCAGCGCCGAGAAGGTCGACCATGAAGGAATCTGTTTTAAATTGCCCCTGGACGCAACCCGAAAAAGCAACTGAACACAGAACGAATAAGAAAAAAAACCTCATTCCCGAAAATACTACTATTCGGGTTTATTGGTTTCTTCTATCGTTTGTCCGGATTGCGTCCGTCTGCCCAAGAACCGGCTCTGGAATCAGGGAGCTTTTCAAGTCGGGTAAAATTCAAAAAAAAGCTCTTGGTTCCTGTAGGAATAAACTAGATTTGGGTCTTATAAGATCAACATGAAACTTTTTGTTGCCGGCATCCCTTATGACTTTGACGATACAGATTTAAAGGAAATGTTTGAACTCTATGGCGAAGTAGTTTCCGCCAAAGTGGCCATCGATCGTGAAACACGCAAAAGCAGGGGCTTTGGCTTTTTGGAAATGAGCGTGGCCCTGGAAGCAAAAGAAGCCATTGATGCACTCAATGGAGCTAAACTTCGCGGCGGGAAGGAACTGGTTGTTCGCGAAGCGGAGGAAAAACCCAGAGAAAATAAGCCCAGAGACAACAGCGGAGGTGGTTATCGTCCCCGCAGATAAGGTCAGTCGCTTAGCTTTACAAAACCTCCGTCAATCGGATAATCGTTTCCAGTTATAAATGAAGCCTCATCTGAACACAGATACAACGCCAGGGAGGCTACTTCTTCGGGTTTAGCCATCCGTCCAATGGGCTGACTCTCCGATAATTTTTTAAACATAACATCTTCCATCCCCGGATAGTTTTTTGCAATAAATCCGTCCACAAAAGGGGTATGCACCCGTGCAGGAGATATGGAATTACAACGGATATTATAGCGGATATAGTCTTTGGCGACCGAAAGGGTCATCGCCAGGACGGCGCCCTTGGTCATGCTGTAAGCAAAGCGGTCAGATAAGCCAACCAATCCAGCTATAGATGCCATATTCAGTACAACGCCTCCCTGCTGTTTCATATGCGGAATACAACTTTTACACAAGTGGTAGACTCCTTTAACATTGACTGAAAACAGTTTTTCAAAATCTGCCGGGTCCGTGGTTTCTACGTTCCCGACATGGGCAATTCCCGCATTGTTAACCAAAATATTGGGAATTCTCTTTCTTACTATGGTATCTATGGTTTTCTTGACCTCCTCTTCCTGGTTCACGGAACAAATAAAGTAATCGGCGCTTCCCCCCTTTTTCCGGATTTGCTCCACGACCGCTGCCGAACCATTTTCATCCAAATCCAGAATATACACATGAGCTCCCTGCTCCGCAAACAACAGGGAAATTGATTTACCGATACCACTTCCGCCACCTGTGATGACCGCCGTCTTATTTTTTAGACTGTACATAAGTCGAAATTACAATGGATGACTCAAAAAGGGTGTAGTTTCATAAATTTGCATTCCAGTTTCTCCCAATGATTCAAAAGCTTCGTCATTTTTCAACCCAGCTCGACGGTGAACTACTATTAGACGAAACCTCGCGTATATTATATGCAACCGATGCTTCGGCCTATCGGGAGGTTCCACTGGCAGTGGCGATTCCCCGATCAGAGACGGATCTGAAAAAACTGATTTTGTTTGCCCGAGAAAATCAGACTTCCCTGATTCCGCGCACAGCGGGAACTTCTCTGGCAGGCCAGGTCGTGGGCAAAGGAATCATTGTGGACGTTTCCAAACATTTCACAAAAATCCTTGAATTCAATAAAGAAGAAGCCTGGGTCCGGGTGCAACCTGGCGTTATCCGCGATGAGTTGAACCTATTCTTAAAACCCCATGGATTGCTGTTTGGTCCGGAAACATCTACCGCCAACCGGGCAATGATCGGAGGTATGGTGGGTAATAATTCCTGCGGCTCCAATTCTGTCGTGTACGGGAGCACCCGCGAACACCTGGTGGAAATAAAAGCCTTGTTAAGTGACGGATCGGAAGCCGTTTTTCAATCCCTGGATCTGGAAACCTTTCACAGAAAATGCGAGGGGGAAAATCTGGAATCAGGAATTTACAAAACCATCCGTTCGATCTTGGGCAATTATGAAAACCAGGTGGGCATCCGAAAGGAATTTCCAAGAAAATCCATCGAAAGGAGAAATACCGGTTATGCCCTGGATATATTGGTGGATTCCGCGCCTTTTACCCTGGGAGGCCCTGACTTTAATTTCTGCAAACTAATCGCGGGCTCCGAAGGAACCCTGGCCCTGATCACAGAAATTAAATTACACCTGGTCCCGCTGCCACCGAAGGAGACGGGCCTGTTGTGCGTTCATTTCCACACGATTGACGAATCTCTCCGGGCCAATTTGATTGCACTCAAATACCATCCGAGCGCCAGTGAACTGATCGATCACTATATTCTGGAGTGCACAAAAGACAATATCGAACAAAATAAAAACCGCTTTTTCGTTCAGGGTGATCCGGGCGCCATCCTGGTGATCGAATTTAAAAAAAGTCACCGCCAGGAAATAGAAGAAATCGCTACAGCACTTACCGAAGAATTGAAACAGGCCGGGCTGGGTTATCATTTTCCCCTTTTATTCGGGGAAGACACCCTGAAGATCTGGACTTTGAGAAAAGCCGGCCTGGGATTGCTGGGCAATATGCCGGGTGATAAAAAACCGGTTCCGGTGGTAGAAGATACCGCTGTGGATGTTCATGATCTGCCGGAATACATTGGTGAATTTAACGCCCTGCTCACCAAACACGGTTTGCATTCCGTTCATTATGCCCACGCAGGATCCGGAGAAATTCACCTCAGGCCGATCATCAACCTTAAGACAGAGGAAGGCAATCAGATGTTCAGAACCATTGCTGGTGAAATCGCGGTACTGGTAAAAAAATACCAGGGGTCCCTAAGTGGTGAACACGGCGACGGTCGTTTACGCGGTGAATTCATTAAACAAATGGTGGGCAATCACAACTATGAGCTATTCAGGATCATCAAGAAAAGCTGGGATCCGCAGAACATCTTCAACCCCCATAAGATCGTCGATACGCCGCCGATGAACTCCATGCTGCGATATACGCCGGGTCAAAAGACGCCCATTTTCAATACCGTATTCCGATATTATAACCAGGACATTTTGCAACATGCCGAACAATGCAATGGATCCGGTGACTGTCGCAAGACCCAACTTTCCGGGGGAACCATGTGTCCCTCCTTCATGGCTACTAAAAACGAAAAAGACACCACCCGGGCCCGGGCCAATATCCTCCGAGAGTTCCTCACCAATTCTCAAAAACTTAACCGCTTTGATCATCAGGAAATCTATGAGGTCATGGACTTGTGCCTGAGTTGTAAGGGTTGCAAATCAGAGTGCCCCTCCAATGTGGATGTGGCCAAATTAAAAGCAGAATTCCTCCAGCAATACCACGATATTCACGGTGTGCCCTTCCGTTCACGGCTGATTGCCAATTTTAACCGGACTGCCCGGCTTGGATCCATCGCCCCGGCCCTTTACAATTTTTTCATGAAAAATGATTGGACCAGCAAACTGGTCAAGAAGGCATCCGGATTTGCGTTGGAACGATCTATGCCCCTGCTGGCAAAAAAAAGTTTGAAAAAATGGTATCAGTCCAGGCCCAGGGTTCCGGAAAAAAAATTGAAAAAGGTCTACCTCTTTTGTGACGAATTTACAAACTACAACGACGCACAGACCGGTATCAAAGCAGTGCTGCTGCTGGAAAAACTGGGATACGAAGTATCCATTCCCAACCATGAAGAAAGCGGAAGAGCCTGGCTTTCCAAAGGATTGCTGCGGGATGCAAAAAAAATTGCCAACAAAAATATTTCTCTTTTAAAAGGGTTGGTGACTCCAGAAAGTCCCCTGCTGGGTATTGAACCCAGTGCCATCCTCACCTTCCGGGATGAATACATCGACCTGGCCAATGAAGACCAATTTGAAGCGGCAAAAGAATTATCCAAAAATGTTTTTCTGATCGATGAGTTTATAGCAGCGGAAATAAAAGCGGGCAGGCTGGATAAAAATCTGTTCACCAAACAAGCCCGGCTGATCAAACTACACGGTCATTGTCAGCAGAAAGCTTTGTCATCCCTTTCCCATTCTGTCACGATGCTGAGCTTCCCCGAAAACTACCGGGTCGAAACCATTCCTTCGGGATGCTGCGGAATGGCGGGATCTTTTGGATATGAAAAAGAGCACTACTCGCTTTCCATGCAGATTGCGGAACTTGTCTTATTGCCCGCCATTCGAAAGACTACACCCGAAACGATCATTGCAGCACCCGGTACCAGTTGCCGGCACCAGATTAAAGATGGTTGTGGAAAAAAAGCGCTGCACCCGGTAGAGGTCTTGTACGATGCTTTAATGTAGCCCAACGCTTAAATACATACCAAAATGGATACACGACGCAAATTTTTACAGAAAATCAGCGGATCAGCCATCGGGCTGTCTTTATTGCCCGGTCTAGGGATGGCCACCCGACTGACTGCCGATAAAACCTTCAGCGGCAAAACGCTGAATGTTGCCATCTTGGGACTGGGCAACTATGCAACCAGGGTAGCAGAAGCCATGACGCTTTGTACCAGAGCAAAACTTACCGGATTGATCAGCGGTACCCCATCCAAAATCGCAGCATGGCAGGCCAAATACAATATTCCAGCAAAAAATTGTTACAACTACGATAACTACGATGCCATCCAGGATAACTCTGATATAGATGCCGTTTATATCATCACCCCCAACGCTTTGCACGCAGAAGAAGCAATTCGTGTCGCCAAAGCGGGAAAACAGGTAATATGTGAAAAGCCAATGGCCATCAGTGTGAAGGAAGGAGAAGAAATGATTGACGCTTGTAAAAAAGCGCATGTAAAACTTCTAGTAGGATACCGGATGCATTTTGAACCGCACACCCTAGAAATCATTCGGCTTCGCAAAGCGGGTGAATTTGGGAAAATAACTTTTTTTCAAGGCCTCTCCGGGTTCACCATCGGAGATCCTTCGCAATGGCGACTCAATCCAAAACTTTCAGGCGGTGGTTCGATGATGGATATCGGGATTTATTCGGTGAACGGTTCCCGTTATATGATCGGTGAGGACCCGGTCTGGGTGAATGCAGTGGAAACAAAAAACGATCCGGTAAAATTCGTTGCCGGTATAGATGAAACCATGCAGTTTCAACTTGGATTTCCCGGTGGCGCCGTGGCTTCCTGCCTCTCGACTTATTCAATGAACAACCTGGATCGTTTTTTTCTGGATGGCGTGAACGGATTTGCAGAATTGCATCCGGCAACCGGCTATGATCCAACAGAAGGTTTTACCCATAAAGGTCCGCTCAATTTCCCAACAACCGTACACCAGGCTGTACAAATGGATGAAATGGCTGCCATTATATTGGATGGCAAACAGCCCGTTTTACCAGTAGATGGAGAAGAGGCATTGAAAGACCTGAAAGTGATTGAAGGCATCTATAAATCCGCGAAATCCGGGAAAACCGTAAACCTAACCATCTGATCCAATTTTCCTATTTCATTTAACCAGGTATCCGACCTGAAAATTTTTTTTGGTTAAACCCATGGGCTCAGGATGCAAGATACCACTCCGCCGTTTCGCGTATTCCCGCATCGTAGGTTGTCGGACTGAATTGAAATGCCTTTTCAAATTTGGAAGAATCAAACACATAAGGATACTCGTTCTGATATAACATTTCGCTCAGTTCTTTCATGATGGGCATGAATAAACCCGTTGTTTTAATCAGCCACTTTGGAAGTGTTTGCACCTTATTTCCAGCTTTCATATATTTCGCCGCCAAAGCCACAAATTCATTCCCGGTTAACGCTGGAGCATCCGTTGGCAGATGCCAAGCCTGACCATAAGCGCTGTCGGTTACCGCCAACAGGTAAAGACCCTTGGCTGCATCCGGCGTGTAGGTAAAAGAATGGGGTTGTTTGGAATTGACAAACCACTGGGCCGTTTTACCTTTTTTCATTTTATCGAAAATTAGGATGCTGGCCACACTGGTTTGTTCAGCCCGGGGTCCATAAAAATCCGCCGCTTTGGCGATGAGGCCTTTGAGACTGCCCGACTGAATTTCACTCATCAGCATGTCATCCAGACCAGCCCGAATCTTTCCTTTTTCACTGGAAGGTCGAAAGGGAGTAGATTCTGTCATTTTACCCTCCACCCGACCATACATATAAACATTGTCAAAAAAGACCAGTTTTGCCGCACTGGCTTTACAGGCGTCGATCGTATTGCGCATAATGACCGGCCAGTTTGTTTTCCAGGTCTTGGTGTTGTATTCCAGACCCACCAGTAAATAAACCACATCGGATCCTTTTACTGCGTCAAAAACCGCTGTTCTGTTTAATACATCGGCCGTTCGAATGTCCGCACCCGGCACCTGTTTTGGATTTCGCGAAACCAGGCGGATTTGCTGGCCATTTAACTGCAGGATCGGAATCAGTTCCCGTGCGATGGTTCCATTGGCTCCAAGAATGGTATGAAGTGGCATATATAAAAATTAAGGATTGCGTCCGATAAAAATACCTAAAACGCATTGAACAAAAGATATTCCAGACGGATCATTACTCCGTTGGGGGCAACTCTTTGCATGTCGCTGTACAGTTGAAATTTGTATCCAATATCGAGCCGGGTCTGGCTATGAAAAATAAACTGAATGGCCGGTGCCATATCCAAAAAATTTTCATGGGTGGCTAAAAGGTGCTGGCCGATCAGCTCCAGCATCAGATTCAGGTTTGTCTGTTTGTAATTCGTATATTTTTGGGGGAAGATGAGTCTGCCGGTAGAAATACTCGCGTTCAGCGCCTGGTCGGCCTGGCCCGGTGGAATCTTGTTCTGGCTGCCGTTGTTATAGGCCTGATTAAAACCAATGGCTGCAGAAATCGCCTGTTTGTGCAAAAGCTGGGTGCCGATCAAACCGAGTGCGTATCCGGTGTTATTTCTAGTAAGGTCGATCTCTTGCTGAAAAATCTCTGAATTGTTCAGACTCAGGCGACCAAAAGCTGCCAACCTGAAATGTTTGTTCACACCGTCGGCTGCGTACAATCGGTACTTGGCATATCCACCACCTCCTACTGCATGAAAATGGCCGTTTTGATTCGTAAAAAACCCATCCAGGTGAATCATCAGGTTCTTGTTGGCTCCCCACATAATTTCAGGAAGCAGCTGGTAGTTGAGCGAACTGGTTGATTTGTCATACATCAGCCAGTTGCTGGCTCGGAGCCCGAGGGATTTGGCAGGCATGTTGCTGGCCGGTTCGGTAAATACGAATAACTCTTGTGCCGCCAAATCGCCGCAGACCCACCCCAGCATCACCTGGATGCCGATGACTGCTATTGCTTTTTTCATGTTATGATTGGCGGATCGTCACGTGAAATATTCGACCGTTGCCTTCTGCCGCTGGCATGGACTGATAAGATGCCCCATATTTTTTTCGGTCCTTGTCGGATAGATAGTCCCGATCCACCACCAGCAGCTTCTTTTTCCCCAGCAGGTTTTGTTTATGGATATCTACGAATTGAAAAATGAGATTATTGAGTCTCAAGGACGAATCAGGGGCTACTTCGACGTTTTGAAAATTTGCATTCACTTCCATCCAAGCAACTGAAAAACCGGCATCCGTCACCGCTTTTTTCAGATTTTCCAGGGATACAACGGCGGGATCCTTAAACTGAATATGATAACTCGTGTGTTCAATGTCTTCCTCAACATTGGACACGTTCGGAACTTTCTCCAGTGCTTTATAGATGGCCCGGCTACACATACTGCAAGTAAGTCCGCTGGCTTGAATAGAAACCGATTGGATTTGTCCAAAACTAAGGGTGGACGTAAGCAGGACTGTCCACAACAAATAAAGGCTCTTCATAAAAAATTATTTAGGGTAACAAGAAAGTATTTTTTTAAAATAGAAAGATGTTTTTGACTTCAAAAACATCAGAGGCCCCGTGGCCGGGGCGGAAAGAAAATGATCAAATGCGGAAATTGCGATGGAGTAAAAAAACAGATCGTTTAAGAAAAGGGGGCGAATGGGTAGGGGTTCTATTGCCGTTGAATACAACCGGGTAGGATAAATCGAAGAAGTCCTCCGCGGGAAGCGGATGGGTTGCGAATTGCGGGAATTCAAATTCTGACTGCGCCCATTTCTGGTCGCCGCCTGTTTTGATTTCTTTTTGATCGTCTTTGCAACAATTCTTTTTGGAAAGCTGGCCTTCCTTGCCGGTCGTTTTCGGCATGCCGCAGTAAGGGCAATGGGCGGATTCATGGTTTAGAAATCCCCACGAAACGATTTTCCCCATACAATAGTGAAGGTGTATGGTCGCCCCCAAAGAAGTGGAGAGATATAAAACAGCTACTATGGAGGTCAGGAATTTCTTCATGATATATCCAACAATGCCCGGGTGTTCGGCTATTAAAATTAAATATATTTACGGGATGGTCAAGGTTTATTTCAGAAAACCAGGCTTCTTTAACATTACAAACGGAAATCCCCCATTTTTAGGATGCTTGCTATCTTTGAATATATTTTCCACTTCGATAATTCGAAAAATGCATGACGAATAGACGAGTTGCCATACAACAGTTGCTATTGATCTGGGCTGGGGTCGCTTTCCTTCCCGCCTGCCTGCACGACTCACCAAAAGTTTCCCTGCCTTTGAAATCCATAAAAATTGATCCGCAAGAAGAAGCCATGCTGGCAGACCTGGCAGAAACAATCCTTCCTAAAACCGACACGCCGGGTGCCCGGGATATTTCAGCCCATTTGTTTGTCTTAAAAATGGTGGACGATTGTGCTACCAAAGAACAACAGGAAAATTATATCAAGGGAATGAGGGAATTTGAATCCTTCGTGGTAAAAAAAACCGGGAAATCTTTTTCAGACCTCGACGATGCCCAAAGAAAAGCCATTGTAGCGGAGTTGAATCAACAAAGGCCTTCGGAAAAAGGTATAGGTTTCTTTTATCAGTCCACCAAATACCTAACCATTGAAGCTTATACCACTTGCGAATATTATCTCACAAAAATCAGGGGATACAAAATGTTGCCAGGAAAATTTCAGGGCTGCGTTCCTGTACAAAAAGCCTCATAACAAAATATTAAAATGGGAAACCAGAAAGATGATGTCAAAGCGCGGACTTTCGATGCGATCGTGATCGGTTCGGGAATGAGCGGCGGCTGGGCAGCCAAGGAATTGTGTGAAAACGGATTGAAGACCCTGGTATTGGAAAGAGGAAGAAATGTGGTGCATACCAAGGATTACACCACAACCAATCTGGAACCCTGGCAATTTGAGCACCGGGGTCAGGTTCCTGAAGCGATTACGCAGGCAAACCCCGTCGTGAGCCGGTGTTATGCTTTCCGGGAGGATGCCATGCAATTTTTCGTGAAGGATACAGATCAGCCTTATGGCCAGACAAAACCCTTTGACTGGATTCGGGGTTATCAGGTGGGCGGAAAATCCTTGTTATGGGCAAGGCAAACCCAGCGTTGGAGTGATTTCGACTATGAGGGGCCAGCCAGGGACGGATTCTCGGTTGACTGGCCTATTCGATATAAAGACATTGCTCCCTGGTACAGTTATGTGGAGAAATTTGCAGGTATTTCCGGTAACAAAGACGGCCTGGATGTGCTGCCGGATGGAGAATTTTTACCACCCCTGGAGCTCAGTTGTGTAGAAAGTTATTTCAAGGATTTTGTGTCAAAAAATTATCCCGACCGCCACGTAATCTATGCAAGATGCGCACACCTTACCGAACCCAAACCTATTCACTTGGAACAGGGACGGGGGCAATGCCAAAACAGAAACCTCTGTCAGCGGGGATGTCCGTTCGGCGGTTATTTTGCCGCCAATTCGACCACCATCCCTTGGGCTATGAAAACCGGGAATATGACCCTTCGCCCTTTTTCAGTGGTGCAGTCCATTGTCTATGATGAGAAGAAAGGAAAAGCAACCGGTGTCCTGGTGGTAGATGCCAATACCAAAGAGGTGACAGAATATTTTGCCCGGGTAATTTTCTTGAATGCAGCAGCCACCAATTCCAATCTCATTCTATTAAATTCAAAATCCAGTCGTTTTCCCCATGGATTGGGCAATGACAGTGGAGTACTGGGAAAATACTTTGCCTTTCACAACTACCGGGGGCATATCTCAGCCCAATACGAAGGATATCCAGACAGGTCCACCGCCGGCGGTCGACCCACGAGTGCATATATTCCACGATTCCGCAATGTCCGCAGACAGGAAACAGATTTTCTCCGAGGATACGCATCGGTTTTTTCCGCGAACCGGTACTCCGAACAAAAGCAAGATGGTTTTGGTGTTGAATTAAAAAACAATCTGGCGAAAAAAGATCCGGGTCCTTGGCGCATCGGATCTCAGATGATGGGAGAAACCATTCCGAAAGAAAGTAATTTTCTGAGTTTGGATCCGGTCAAGACCGATCATTGGGGTGTTCCCTTGCTGAATTTTTCCGTTGACTACGACGACAACGACAACAAGATGGTGAAAGATTTTATGGAACAACTAACTGAAATGTATACCCGGGCGGGATTTACTCAAATTCAAACCTATGATTCCCATCAGGCGCCGGGTCTGGATATTCATGAGATGGGAGGTGTACGCATGGGAAAGGATCCAAAGACTTCCATGCTCAACAAATTCAACCAGTTGCACGCCTGCCCCAATGTATATATCTCCGACGGGGCCTGCATGACGAGTACCTCCACTCAAAATCCTTCATTGACTTATATGGCGCTCACTGCCCGCGCCTGTGACCATGCCATCGGACAAATGAAACGCCAAGAATTATAGGAGAATTTAAAGGGGGTGGAAAGAATTTTTCTTCCCTCCCTTTCACCATGAATATCCGTAGTGGGTCCTTAAATGGGCGAAGCCAAATCAATTGCGTATGTTGCAGGCAGATTTAATTTCCCCTCACTTCAAGCATTGTTATGTCCAAACTAAAAATCTTCGGATCAGCGTTTCTCTTGTCTCTGCTATCAGCCTGTGCTCCCAGTTCATCCATGCGCATCATGGCTACCTGGGTGAATCAAAAAGATATGCCCGTTCCCCAACCCGGTAAACACAAGATTTTTATTTTCGCGATGACCCAGAATTATGACGCCCAGCTGAACCTGGAAACGGATTTGGCCGCAGCCGCCGAAGCCAAGAGGATTAAAACAGTGAAAAGCATTGATGCCTTTGGACCGATCGTTACTTTGGATCAATTACCCAAAACGGATGTGCTGCTAAAAGCCATCCGCGATCTGGGCTGCGATGGAATTTTTACCATCGCCGTGGTGGACCAGGAGGACAAAACCCACTATGTTCAGGGTAGTTCTTCCGGAGTTTATGTGCCCTACGCCGGTTACGGATATTATTACAGCGGATATTACGCATATACGCCTAATTTTTATTCGCCCGGATATTACTCTACCAGCAAAACTTATTATATCGAAAGCAATCTTTTCAATGCCAATACGGAAAAAATGCTCATCTCTATGCAATCCAAAGTGGTGAATCCGCCAGACATCGTAAAGGCCAGTAAACAGTATACCCAGATGCTCGTTACCGAACTTCAGGCACACGGACTGATGAAAGACTAGGGTTGAAAAGACAATGGAATGAAGAATTCCAGTTTGCTACCAGCCTGGGCATTGGATTCAAACTTTACTTCCCCGTTGAATGATTCCACCCGGTTCACGATATTGACGATTCCGACCCCGCTTTTCTTAAGGCCAATTTCGAACCCGATGCCGTTGTCGTGTAAAGACATATAAATCTTTTCCTTTTTTAGTTGCATCTTGATCTGAACCTTGGAAGCTGAAGCATGTTTATATACATTATTCAATTGTTCTTGAATAATACGATAAATATTCAGCTTTAAATCATCCGATACTTCAGGTTGATCGGGTATATCGTAGTCCAAGGATATCTTAAATCCGATCCCTTCTTCCATTATTTTAATCAGGGATTCAATTTGTTCCTTTAAATCAAAGCCCTTCAAAGGCGTCACATGTTTCTTGCTCAGCACCCGGATTTCAAAAATGGTTGCATCGATGAGGCGAAGGGACTTGGTTACAAAATCCTTTTTCCCGGCCGGTGTCTGTTTTGCCGTGCTTAGGCACATCCTGGTATTGGACAGCAGCTGACTGACATTGTCGTGCAATTCTTTTCCGATGATATTCCTTTCCCTTTCCTGGGCCTTGATAACAGCCCGGGTGATCTTTTTTTGTTCCTGCACCTTTAGTTCCAATCGTTCATGCTCCATCTCCCGTTGCATCCGGCGCATTTCGGTAACATCCCGTACAATAGCCATGATCCGGTCTTCCCCAAATTTCTTCAGGTTGGCCTCTGTTTCAATCAGGGTGCCATTTTTATGAATCATGATTCGATCACTAAAAATATGTTTACCCTTCATCAACAGGTCGTTGCGCAGGGGTCTTTCCTTCAATTGGAACGGACAAACCAAGGAACGAATATTCATCCGCAAAAGTTCCCGTTTGCTGTAGCCAAACAGTTTGCATAAACTTCCGTTCACGTCCGTAAAATTCCCTTCGAAATCTGTTATAAGAATGGGGTCAGATGCTTGTTCAAATAAAGACCGGTATTTTTTATCATTTTCTTTTTCTCCCCTTTGGGCTTCATGCCTTGCAGACAGGTCAATACCCGAGCCCAGAAGACAGGGTTTGCCTTCGTATTTTACAGTTGTCCCATTCAGATGAAAGAGCAACCGCTTGCCCGTCTTGGTGACAATTTCCATCTCCACTTCATGAAATCCCTCCTCAAAAACTTTGCGGATGGCGGCTTTTATTTGATCATGGTCTCGTTCGTCGAAGAAATCAATCGGATGCATTTTTTCAATTTCCTCGTTGCTGTATTCGGATATGATTTCGAAATTTTTATTCCAGCGAATATTTCTACCGGACTCGTCCAAGAGATAAAAAATACCGGGCAGGTTATTGATGATCAAATCGGACAAATCGGATTTGTTAATACGCCTTTCTTCCAGATTGAAATGATTGAGTGATCTAGGGCTCTTGTTATTTTCGGGGAAATCCGTCATGACAGAAATGATTATGATATTCGATCAGATAATATCTGCTCGCCGTCGATTCTGGTCATTGGCTATAAACGTCAAAATGACATGTATTGCGAAGGACTTTTTATTTTCGGGCTGCAAAATTAATGATTTTAATCATAAAATTTACCCAAAAAAAGGATAAAACCAAAGGCTCCTTAAATTAAATTAAGCTGATGTGACGTCCGTATACAGTTCATAATCAGATTATCATAAAAAAAGTAAAACCTGCCTGGAGGGGCAGGTTTTACTAGATGCATTCCGCTTGCTATTTTTTATTGGACTGTTTATCTTTTTGCCAATCTGATGATTTGTTTCCACTTTGCTTGTTACTATCCTGGGTAGAACGACCATGTTGTTGCGGATTTTCGTTTTTTCCGTTCTGCATGGCTCCCGTCTTTTTTTGCTGGTCAGAATTCCCCTGGTGTTTGGTATCCTGATCCTGGTTTGTTTGTTTCATAATAGATCAATTTAATACGGCAACGCTTCAAATTCTGTGCCTTGGCATGCAGATCCATCAGAGACCTTTTCCAACCACCTGGGTAGAGATCCCGGTGTAAACCTAAATTACTTGCCTAACTTAGGGGGCAGGTCCTGAGCCGAGCCCAGGTGCCCTGCCTAATTTCACAACTCCATGAAGGCTTTTCCCAAAAAAAAGACAAAAATTCTGAAACTATTTGGCGACGCGCTGGAAGAATTCAAGCTCAATGATCCTTTGCGTATGGCAGGGGCGACGGCATTTTTTACAACATTTGCCCTACCTGCTGTTTTGTTAATTTTAATTCAGGTGTTCGGACTGGTGTTGACCCCCCGATTTATGGCGCGCCAACTTTTTCATAACCTGGGTCAAGTGGTAGGAAAAAACACTGCCGGGGAATTGCGCGAGATCCTTTTCAACGTTCGTTTGCTTTTCAGAAACTGGTATGAAGCGACGTTTGGATTTCTTTTTTTGATTTTTGTGGCTACTACACTTATAAAAGTCATTAAAGACTCGTTAAATCAACTATGGAATATCCGAACGGTCCGGCCGACGGGATTTAAGTTTGAGATGCTGAACCGGATGAAGGCATTTCTGGTAATCATGATTGCCGGCATGCTGTTTATGGTGGTTTTGGTCTTTGAAGGCGGACTGGCCTTTGTTCGTCGCGATTCCAATACCCAGGCTGTTCAAGGAATTCAGCTTGTCTATTTCCTTCGGCAAGTTGTTTCCTTTATTTTGGTAACGATTTGGTTTTCCCTTCTGTTTAAATTTTTACCCGACGCCCGACCTTCGTGGAAGACGGTTCTGGCGGGCGCAACATTTACCGGATTGTTGTTTACCCTGGGGAAAATAATTCTCCAATGGTTGTTAACTTATAGCAGTATGAAAACCATTTATGGTGCGAGTACATCCTCCGTTCTGCTCCTGCTCTTTGTTTTTTATTCTTCTTTTATTTTCTACTATGGGGCCTGTTTTACAAAAGTGTGGGCAGCGTTGTACAATAAACCCATCCAGCCGGCAGCACATGCCGAGAAATATGAATGGTCACAGGTCCAGCAAAAAAGCAGGTATTGAGTCTATTTGGGTTTGAACTCCATTTTTACCCCTATACCCTTTCCGGCTTTTTTTTGCTCGGCGGTCTGATAGATGGTCTTGGTCATGGTTCCAAGGAGTTTTCCGCCATATTTTAAATAACTGATGGAATCAGATTTTTTGATAATGGTCGCTTTGTCAATATCGGCCTCCGTAGGATCTCTGTCCAGGTACTTGGTCAGGTATTTTTTTGCCATATGGTGATCCACATTGGTCTTTTCGATCTGTGCCATGGGAACCTCCTTTTCATGGAATATCTTGGTAACGGAGATCTTCTGAGGAGATTTGCGCTTAACCGGCACTTTTGCTTCTGGTTTAGCGGTTTCTGGCGCTGTTTTCACGGCCTGAACTGCTGTTTTTGATTTTGGTGCCACAGTAACAATGTTTAGATTCTGGTAAATATAACCATTCCCGGGTGATTTATTTACCTTACTCCTGGATTGAAAATACATGTCAAATGAAACTAATCAGGTGGAGAAAGGGCCAAAAAACCCTACCCGGCATCATCATCGAAGGACAATTTTATGACCTGAGCTCCTTCGGCGAAGATTTCAATGAGGCTTTTTTTGAAACCGGGGGTCTGGACCGCCTGGTATCATTTCTGGCCAACCACCCCGGTAAGCTTCCTGCCATTCATTCCCCGGTTTTACTGGCTTCTCCCGTAGCCAGGCCTTCCAAACTGGTGTGTATTGGCTTGAACTACGTGGATCATGCCCGCGAAACCAAGGCCCAGCCTCCGGCGGAACCCGTAATTTTCCTGAAGGCCACCACGGCCCTTTGTGGCCCTTTTGATCACATTATCATCCCCAAAAATTCTAAAAAGACTGACTGGGAGGTTGAATTGGCGATTGTCATCAAAAAAAAGGCATCCTATGTCCCGGAGGAAAGAGCCCTGGAATATGTCGCGGGCTATTGCCTGCACAACGATGTGAGTGAGCGGGAGTTTCAGATCGAAAGGGGTGGCACCTGGGACAAAGGCAAGGGCTGCGATCATTTTGCTCCGCTGGGACCTTTTTTGGCCACTCCGGATGAATTGCCCGATACGGACCATCTTGGGCTCTGGCTGACAGTGAATGGCAAAAAGATGCAGGAGGGCAACACATCCAATATGATTTTTAAAGTTCCATACCTGATCTCTTATGTCAGTCAGTTTATGACTCTGCTTCCCGGAGACATCATCTCAACCGGAACACCGGCCGGGGTGGGCCTGGGCATGAAACCGCCCTTGTATCTTACAGCAGGTGACATCGTTGAGCTGGGAATAGACGGTTTGGGGGTGTCCCGCCAAGAAGTTGTGGCCTACCCGCCAGTTACATGATCAATTGAGCAGGTTACACATTCCCGCTTTTTTCCCGCATGCTATCGGTTTAATTTGGTATCGTATTCAAGTCGCACGTGTTGAATATCATTACCATTAAACCTCTTCTATGAAATTGCGGGAAAGCATGACGGGCTTCTACTATATCGGCGACGATCGTGCAAACATTACAAAACTGGTCAGTATTTATAAGCACGGTTATGCTTCCTGCAATCTTGAGGAGGTGATGGCTGCCCTCAGCCGGGAAAATACACTCCAGCCGGAGGTGATATGTTGCGAATCGGCGTTCGGATTGGCAGCTGTCAGACAATGGGCCCGTATCTTATCCAAACAGGAAGGTCTCAGCCACATACCTTTTATAATTCATGCGGACAACTTAACCCTCCGGGAAAACGACCTTTTCGTCTGCCATCAATCGGTAGATGATCTCCTCAACCTAAAAGAATGGGATGAAGACTGTTTGGCTACAAAAATCCGTTTTCTGCAAAAGTTCAAAAAAGGTCACCATGAACCGGAAAGAGAAACCCTCCGGGTCCGGTTACCCAAAACCCTTCAAGGGTTTTTAAAGAGAAGCTTCGACATACTGGTAAGCTTTACGGCACTCGTTTTTCTCACCCCGGTCTTTTTATGTATCGCGTGTGCGATTCGGATGGAGTCCCGTGGCAAAATTTTCTACATTTCCCAAAGAGCCGGAAAGGGATATCGCATATTTGATTTCTACAAATTCAGAACGATGTTTACGGGTGCCGATCAATGCAGAAACAAATTTGCCCACTTAAACCAATACCGGGACTCAGAATTGGTGCGGTTTTTCAAAATTGAAAATGACCCACGTATCACCCGCGTAGGAAAGTTTCTAAGAAATACCAGTTTGGACGAACTGCCACAGTTGTTGAACGTCCTCATGGGGAACATGTCCCTGGTCGGCAATCGCCCTTTACCCTTGTACGAAGCCGAAACACTTACCACCGATGTGCTTGCCAAAAGATTTCTGGCACCCGCAGGCATTACAGGCCTCTGGCAAATAAAAAAAAGAGGCCAGTCCATTATGTCCGACCTTGAGAGAATTAACCTGGATATAGATTATGCTGACAAGTCCAATTTGCTTTATGACATGTGGATCATGGCCCGGACACCGCAGGCTTTGATGCAAAAAGCAAATACATAATTGTTTACCTTAGAAAAAATCTAAGCTGTTAATGATTGCTGATTACAAGAATAACCCGTCAAAGGGAAAAAAATTAAAGAATTATATAACCCCTAACCTCCAACCCTTCCGTGCCCTTTTTTTTATCTTTTTTTTGGTTGTCCTTCCCCGGTTTATTCAGGCCCAGAAAAATGAAGTAGACAGCCTGACCCAATGGCTGAACGAGTATACGCCGAATGATTCGCTGAAAATTCACGTGCTTCACCACCTCAGTTATATGTTGAGTGAAACAGATGTGGACAAATCCTTTGCCTATTATCAAAGAGTAGCATTTCTAAGCGACTCCCTTCATTTTACGTATGGTATGGCCCTGGCAGACATCAATCTGGGAATTTTGTTCTCTTCGGGAGGCAATTTTGAACAAAGCAATACAGCCTATTTTAAAGCCATTGACCTGGCCAGATCCTGTGGATCGAAGCGATTAGAGGCAGTCGGACTCAATAACATTGGAGAGAATTTTGCATCCCTGCGGGAATACGCAAAGTGCCGTAAATATGCGACGGAAGCCATCGGGATAAATATGCAGTTGAATGCCTGGCACGGCGTAGCCATAAATTATGAGCTCCTTCACCGATGTGATCTGGAACAGGGATTGTTCAGTGATGCAAAAAAAAATTTGGACACCGGCATGCCCTTTGCCCTCCGGACCAAAGAACCTTATGTTTTGTCCCAGTTCTATAATGGTTATGGGAAATTATTTGCGATCAACAACCAGACGGATTCAGCCGGTTATTATTTTAACAAGGCTATTGAGGTAGCCAGAAAAAATGGAGACATCAGAAATGAATACCAGGCCTATCTGGCGCAGGCCAAATATTTAAAACATATTACCGACCACGACAAAACGGTGCTTCTGACCCGGGCCCTCCAACTGGCAACACAAACTCATTTTGCAGAGGGCCGCTCCCAGGCGGCAGATGCCCTGTCCTCTGTATATGACGACCTGAAAAACAAGGATTCATCCTTGTATTATTTTAAGATGTTTAAATCTATCCGGGATTCCCTGTTCTCCGAAAATAACCGTCGGGATGTCATCGTAACCGAATCGGAATGGACGGTCAAAAAAAAAGAACTGGAATACAATACGCTCAAACAACTCACTGAGGCCCAGCGAAAACAGTTGGAATTTAAAAACATCTTGCTGGTCCTGAGTGGTGTTGGTTTCTTCCTTCTTCTTTTCGTGGCTGTTTTACTTTACAAGTCCTTCCAGACAAAAAAACTCCGCAACGAATCCCAGTACAGGCAAAAAATAGCCGAAACGGAAATGCAGGCCCTTCAGGCTCAAATGAATCCGCACTTTTTTTTTAACAGCCTGAATAGTATCGAAAATTTTATCATGCAGAACGAGAAAAAACTCGCCTCTGACTACCTCAATAAATTCGCACGTTTTATTCGGACCATACTAGACAGCAGCATCAATGAGTTCATTGAAATCAATAAGGATATCAGCTCCTTGCAACTATACATCGACCTGGAACAGCTGCGCTTCAACAACAAATTTGTTTATTGTTGTACCATGGATCCCCAGCTTTTGCATGGCGAATTTCACGTACCAGCACTGCTGGTTCAGCCTTTCCTGGAAAATGCCATTAACCATGGCATCGGACCCAGCGAGCGACCGGATCTGAAAATTTGTGTGCAAGTCAAATTAAAGAACAATATGATCCACTATACCATACAGGACAATGGAATCGGAAGGGACCAGTCCCGGGTTTACAATCAACTGAACAAACCTTTTCATAAAAGTGTTGGAATGAAACTCACCCAGGATAGAATCAATATTTTCAATCAACATTCCGACGGCTCCGACAGTGTTAAGATCACGGACCTCTTTGATGAAAACCAACAACCCGCCGGGACAAAGATAGAATTCGCCATAAAAGCTGTCACATATGCCAACGCTCAAAGCTATTCTGATAGATGATGAATTAAACAGTCTGCAAAACCTGCAGTTCAAGATTCACGAATATTGCCCGACCGTAAAAGTTGTCGCTCAAACCCAAAATCCGGAAGAGGCAATCCGACTGATTCAGCAAAATAAACCGGATGTTATTTTTCTGGATATAGAAATGCCACGCATGAGTGGATTTAAAATGCTGGAGCAGATCCCTGAAATAGATTTCGAAGTCATATTTATTACGGCTTATAATCACTATGCCATCAACGCCATACGTATTAGCGCCTTTGATTACCTGGTAAAACCCGTTGCAATCGAAGACTTGCAGCAAACCGTAGAAAGATTGGCAGGATTTACACTGAAAAAAACACGTGAGCGAGCCGATATACTGAAAAAAAATCTGGCCAATCCCAAAAGTCAGGAAGATCCGATTGCCATTCCTACCAATGACGGACTCGAATTCATTCAAATTAATCAGATCATGCGTATTGAATCGAGTTCCAATTATTCCAAAATAATCTTATTGAATGGGAGACATATGCTTGTAACCAGGCAGCTGAAAGACTTTGAAGAACTCCTTCAGGATTACAAATTTTACCGGGTACATCATTCACACCTGATAAACCTTAACTACATTACAAAATATGTACGCGGTGATGGTGGACAGATTACTTTGCGTAACGGGGATGTGATCGATGTGTCTCGCAGAAAAAAAGACGTCTTTCTTAAACTCATTGGTGGCTGATAACTCAGCTAGGTGTTAAGATAATTGATGAGCTGCATCAGATCGTTTTCACTCAGTTCCTTCTTACCTATTGCTTCCAGATACTCAGATACTTTTTGGCCATCCGGATCCAACCTGAATGCCTTTTCTATTGCCGATTTTTTCAACAAAAATATTTTTTTATAGTCTCTGCTCGGGAAAAAAATATAGTACATGATGATGTCCTCATATTTATCCAGGGGGCTCAGTCGGGCAGGCTGCAAACCAATACTGCTGTAGTATTTAATCAATTTGGTACGCATAACCTTACAAAGAGAATACTTATCCTTACTATTGATCAGAATTTGAAAAAGATCCTTGTCATTGATAAAATCAATGTGTTTGAACAGGTAAGCTGAGTCATGAACATAAAATATGATCGCTTTGAATTCCCGGTGATCGATTTCGAAAACATTTTTGAAATCCGCCGTAATCAGCAGCGACCGGTCAATTTTATCAAAATTATATAGAAAAGAGTCGTTGCTCATCACCGAATTATCCGCCTTCAGCAGTTTTGCCTTTACCCAACCGCCTTCAAAATAAAGATTTCTTGTAACAATGGATCCGGGATCAAATTGACTTCTTGATAAAGTTCCCAGTTTGGTAAGATCTGAATATGAATTTCCCTGCGCAAAAATCATCGCTATGATCGAAAAACAAAATAGCGTGCAGGTAATATGTTTTTTCATTACCAATGAAGAAAAGATCACTCCTAATTTACGAATAAAATCAACATTCCGGGCCCTGGCACTGTTTTTTCATTGAGCGCTGGAAGAAACAGATGCCATCCTCTGTAATACAATATTTTAGCTACTTACCTGCATCAAAGATTCTCCGGGTTGTATTTCGGTCGGGAATCGTATATGATTACAAGGGGGTTTCTGACTCGGTGTACCAGAAAATGAAAGCCGCTGCCTCCAAAGGGAGATTTTTAAACGAAAAAATTAAGGGGAAGTTCCCCTTTGAGAAAATCAGTGCTGACCAAGGCTAGTGCTAAGATTTTCATTGATTTGGCTTTGGACTAACAAAAATCGAAACTCCCAAAAACCATTGACTTGATCGGAAAAGATGGCCATCACCCGCCATCACCGGACCAACACCGATGTTCCCCGGCTTGAAAAAACTTTGCCGGACGATCCATCCGTATAACGCAGTGTCCAAACGTAAGCGCCAACAGGTTGAGGTTTCCCGTTGATGGTTCCGTCCCATTTCCGGGTCCAGTCTCTGGTTTCAAAAACGAGCTGGCCATAGCGGTTGAACACCCTGAATTCTAAATTGGTGGCCGTGTAAGCATTCAGTGGGTACAGGAAATCATTTTTTCCGTCGCCATTGGGCGTAAAAGCATTGGGCACCGTAATAAAACAACTTTGCAGTTTGGTGATTTCTTCACTCAAACTGTCGAAACACCCCAGGTTGTTTTCAACAGTCAGGACAACCCGGTAGTTTTTTCCAGTTAAGGTATTGGGATACAAATGGGGGACAGGATCCTTTACACTGCTAAATGTTCCATCCCCAAAATCCCAGTTCCACCTTACGACATCACCTACGGTACCATTGACAAAGTTTAAAACATCCTTTGGGCAAACATAGTCCGGTGCCTGGAAAAATGCCTTTAATTCATTGTCCAGGTTGACAATCTGAGTAGAAGTATCACTGCAAAATCCATTCGACACAATATGCTGAACCGTCTTTTGTCCGAAAATATTTTCCAGCAGTTCCGGATCGAGTGAAGAGTTGGATTCTGAAGTGTCGATTGTCCATTTCCAGTAATTTACCTCATTGGCCAAGGCATAGCTCAGTGAAATCGTGTCTGTTTTACATCCATATGAAATTTGATAACCAAAGCTGGCAGACACCGTATCCATCGTGGCAAAAGACAGTTGTCCCCCGGGGGGCGTTTCTACCCCACACACATTGATCAGGCTGTTTCCATCTGAACCGGTTACCAGGGAAATTTGAAAATTCCCTTTAGTTTGAATGGGCCCATTGAAGGTTACATTGATGGCGCTCGTAAGTCCGTTGCTGCACTGGCCTTCTGCTTTTGAGATACTCAAGCCCGGCGCCCCTGTAATCTGAAAGTCTGATCCATCGGGTGCGATTGAGCTGCACTGGATCGGGTCAGAAAAAACCAATTGAACCACTTGGGGAGCACAGCTGGGAGTGGTCAGACTGTCAAAAGGTGTAGCGTGGGGAGGTTGTACCGTAAAAGATGCGGATTCATCCACCGGCAGATTGTTGTCACAATCGTCCAACAAAGTATTTCCATCACTGCCGTTTTTTACTACCAGGGAATAATTTCCTGGCGCCAGCGGTGCACTCAGCGTTAAGAAAAGGGTGGTCATGTCAAAGCCACCGTTACAATCCTGGCTTTGCGCAGATACAATCGTTGCGTTGGCTATCGAAAAACCGGAGCCATCCAGATCCAGGCTGCTGCAACGCATCTGTTTGTTGAGCAGAACCGTGAGGGTTTTCCTGTCACAAGAGATCGTGGCCGATTGTAAGTGCGGCAAAGTGGGATCTGTTATAACCGCCGTACCTCCACTGAATGTCAGAGAATAACCGGTTTGGGATTGCGTATAGTGACTTACGAGCAGCAGGTATTTGTGACCCTGGATCAGGGTAGGCATTGCGCTGAAAGTGGGAACATTGTCCCTTGGATCTGACGCACACTCTGTTTTGTTGCTTCCACCTGTTCTTGCACCCGTTAAACCAGAAGAGCCTGACCAGTTGCCCACCACCACCAGGCCCGCATTGGTAAATACATCACTGGCATTATGGCCGGTAATATCAAAAAGCATCCAGTCATAGTCATCGCCGAGATTTCGCGGGGTGATCACAAATCCCAGGGTACCCCCCTTAAAACAGGTAAAAGAATACCAAAAAGGATTTACATCCGGATATAGGCCGCAGCCCGGTGCCTGTAGTCCAGCGGTCACCCCCTCGGGAACGATCGTTTGCTTGAATGTATTGGTACCACAAACCGGGAAGGCCGTACTGGGAAGCTGGCCGGTCTCTGGAAATGCCTGAGACCATCCCCGTTCCGATAGGAGGAACAAAACCGCAAATAAGCAGGCTTTTACCATTATTAATATGACTCCTGTTTGGTGAGGAACGTTGCTTTACAGGAAATTGAAATAAGGTAGTTCTTAGGGGAAAAGGGCATTCAAATTAACAGTATTTACCCGACATTTGAAAATTAAGCTGGATTTACAGATTCCAGGATAATTTCTATATGCTGGTTATTGACATCCGAGTTTTCCGTATATAACTGACATCATGTTCCTTTTTTTACATTCTGAAACTTTAATTTTTATACCATGCGTCTTGGATCATTGCTATTGTTGATACTGGGGATCACACTTTTCAGTTGCCGTCAGAACAGCAATACACAACCCATTCCTTCTGCTGATTCGGTTTACCAGCAAACCGTCGATAGTTTGGTAACCGGTTATCTGAATCTGCACCCCCAGTTTGCGGTCAGCTTGGGCATCCACCAATATGACGGGATTTTGGCGGATTATAGCAAAAATGCCCTCGACCGGGAGTTGGCTTGGTTAAATGAATACAACCAAAAGTTGGATAAGATGGACACGGCTTCCTTGAGTCAAAAAAATTTTTATGACTTGCGGATTGTCCAAAATGAAATCAAATCTGATATTTTTGATTTGACGGAACTGAAAACCTACACTAAAAATCCGATGACCTATGCCGGGGCGATTGATGTCAATACCTATATAAAAAGGAACTTCGCCCCACTGGAAAACAGACTACGCTCTATTATCGCCTTGGAAAACCAGGCGCCACGGCTCTTCGATCAGGCAAGGGCAAATCTTCAAGATTCCTTAGCTAAGCCTTTTATTGAAACGGCCATTCAGATAGCGAAAGGTTCTGTTTCTTTCTTAAATACCGACCTACCTACTGCTTTAAAAGATGTCAAGAATGACAGCTTAATGACCGCATTTAAGGCTTCTAACAAAAAAGCGACGGATGCGCTTAATGGATTTATTTCTTACCTGCAAAAGGAAAAACTTCCCAAGGCCCACAATCATTACGCCATTGGGCGCGAAAACTATCAGAAGATGCTTCTCTATGACGAAAACATCACCATTTCTCCGGAAAGGATTTTAGAAATTGGTATGCAAGAACTTAAAAAAGAACAAGCGTCCTTTAATGCAGCGGCGAAGATCATCAATCCCAAAAAGAAACCCGTGGATGTATACAATGACCTGGAAAACGAACATCCAACTGCCCAGGACCTTATACCCGACGCGCGAAAAACGCTTGAGTCCATCCGTCAATACATCATTGATAAAAAGATTGTTTCCATGCCATCCGAAGTCCGGGTTCAGGTAAAAGAAACGCCCCCTTATGCACGGGAAACCAGCACCGCCTCCATGGATACTCCTGGGCCCTTCGAAACGACGGCCAGTGAAGCTTATTATTATATCACGCCGGTCGATTCAAGCTGGACGCCCACCCAAAAGAACGACTGGCTGCGCCAGTTTAACTATTATACCACCGATGTGGTGAGCATCCACGAAGTTTATCCAGGCCATTATACACAGTTTTTACACCTGAACGCTTCCCCGACAACCAAAGTTGAAAAAATCTTTCCTTCCTATGCCTATGTGGAAGGATGGGCACACTATTGTGAAAAAATGATGTTGGATGAAGGTTATGGAAACAATGGGGACTCTATTCGTGCAGCTAAATTCCGACTGGCCCAATCAGGTGATGCCTTGCTTCGCCTTTGCCGGTTGTGCGTATCCGTTAGGACCCATTGTCAGGGAATGACAATTGATGAAGGCACAAAATTTTTGATGACAAACTGGTATCAGGGTGATAAACCCTGTCGTCAGGAGGCCCTCCGTGGAACCTTTGATCCAGGCTACCTGTTTTATACAGTGGGGAAACTGGAAATCCTAAAACTGAGATCCGACTATCAAAAACAGGAAGGTGCCAATTTTTCCCTGTTAAAATTTCACGACAAAATCCTGGACAACGGGATGCCACCGATTCGTTTATTGCGGGAGTTGCTGTTAACGGATAAATCGACCTGGAATGATATACTATAAAAAAGGATTGGCTTGTTTATCGAGTAGACAAATAACATTTGAGTGAAGCCATAAAAAAGAGGCGGGTAATTTCGTTGACACCCGACCCGATAAAAATTCTGAAGTCACTGCCTTTTTGGATGCTCCACTGACCAGCAAAATGATCATAACAGACTGGAGGATATCTGCCATCCCCAGCGTCAACCCGTAAATGGGTTTCACCGGCATTTCTCTCACCATGCTGTGATGAAGGGAACTGTCGGAAAGTTCTGCGATATGAACACAGGACTCCAAATAATCTGCTGGTTCATTCAGTGCCAGGTGACCGTTCAATCCCAGGCCCAACAAACATATATGAATGGGCCCCTCTTCAGAAATTGCCTGGCGAATTCTGTTGCATTCCAGTGTCGGATCCGGTGGAGCACTGTCAAATGAAATATACCGGGATGCTTCAATTCCGAGGGGACCCACCAAATGGTCTTGGAGATAGGCTTCACAGGTACCTGGACTATTTTTCTCCACCCCTCCCCACTCATCGAGCTTAATGACCCGCAATCCCGAAAACAATCCGGGCCGATGGTCGGAAGATTTCTTCAAGAGTTGATAGGTTTCCGTAGGTGTATTTCCTGTAGCCGCACAGAAAAGCAAATTCCCATTTTCTTCCAGGCCCTGGATTATAAGATCAGCTGCCATCCGGCTCATTTCATTCTTCGTTTCCAGCGTCTTTATAGTCATGACGATAATTTCAATTCACCCCAGCCCTTTCTATATTCCCTTTTGATGAACTGATTGGCGGGTTCAAAATTTGTGACGCGCATAGAAGGACCATCCCATTGGAATGAAATATATCTACCAGGGAATGTAAAATATTCCTGTTCACCATACACCGGATCCATTCGTTTGATTTTTTCCTGAATATTAAAACTGCGCAGTAAAAGATTTCCGAGTAAAACTGTTTCCGTAAGGGGCCCGGCATAACCTTCAAAGGGGGAATCCACTTCTGCATTTCCGTATCCAGCAATACAGGCATCCACCCACTGCCACCAGTGACCATCCATATCTCCTTGAACGCGGGGATATTTTTTAGGTACTTGAACCTCTTTGCGTAAGGACTCGGGCCAAAGTCTGGGGACGGTTCCGCCCCAACCACAGGAAACCTTTCCTTTTGTGCCAATGAACAAGGTTCCCCCTTCATTGTCGTTGTCCTTTGGCCAATCAAACAGGGCCTGATTCATATTGACCGATGGATCCAGCTCCTGAATTCTCTGAGGCGTGATACCACCATCCATCCAGATCAGATCCAGCGTTTTCCCATTCTTCAACGGAAAATTAAATTTTATCGAACTGGATACCGGCCCGCTTTCCGGATAGATCCCTTCTTTAAATATTCCTTTGTAGACCGTGCTGGCACTCCCGGAAATAGAAGTCGGATATCCAAGTTCCATCAGCTTGAACGGCGGACCGATGATATGGCAACCCATATCTCCCAATGCACCCGTTCCAAATTCCCACCATCCCCTCCAGTTGAAGGGCACCAAATTATCGATATAGTCAGTCGATTGAGCTGTACCCAGCCATAGATCCCAATTGAGTTCTTTAGGAACAGGAGGCCGGTCCATTGGCCAGGTTATTCCCTGTGGCCAGACCGGCCGGTCGGTCCAGCAATAAACTTTTTCAATATCGCCGAGAACCCCCGCTTCAAACCATTCCCGCATGGTTCGCATACCATCGCTGGACGCACCCTGGTCACCCATTTGGGTAACCACCTTAAATTTTTTAGCCGCCTCAGTAAGTACACGGGCCTCGTAGATATCGTGTGTAAGCGGTTTTTGTAGATACAAATGTTTCTTCAGTTCCATTGCACTGTATCCAACGATCGCGTGATTGTGATCGGGGATGGCCACTGAAACGGCGTCAAAATGTTTGCTTTCCTTTTCGAACAATTCGCGCCAGTCTGCATAAAATTTAGCGCTGGGATATTTAGCCCTGCTTTTGGCAGCAGGTCGTTCATCTACATCGCAAAGAAAGGCGATGACTGCATTTTTTTTGGGTGCCGTTGCATAGTGATAAATATCATTCGCTGCTTCTCCACCGGTGCCAATGGCGGCAATATAGAGTTTATCACTGGGTGCTACGAACCCCTGTCCTCCCAAAACATGGCGGGGAACAATATAAAATCCGGCAGCGGCAGTCGCTGCCTTTTTTAGAAACGCCTGTCTACTAATGGTTTTCTTTTCTGCGGAATTCTTATTTGTTTCCATGTGAACGATTGTGAAGGATGATAAAAGAATTATTTTTTAAAATAGTCAGCCAGCGCTTTGATGTGGTCGGTATTGATATAATCCACTTTTAGAAGTTCCAGGTGATGCCAGGCGTTGGCCTGATCGGGAGCATCCCAAAACCGCACGGGTTTTCTCAATCGGTGTGATTTTGATACAGCAGCGGTCAAAACAGAATCGGCCTCTTTCGGTATATTATTTTCCCCGCTCCAACCGCTATAACTCTTGAAATCATCACTCATCAACGATATTTTCGTTAAAGCTTCCGATGAATAATTCTTATGCAGTTCACCATCGAAACGAATAAAATCCGGATAACCGGTAAACAGGGATTCATCGGGACGGTTTCCCGTAATCACCCAACTCAAGGACTGGTTATGAATCAGGGAAGGATATTTGTTGAGTAACTCAATCAGTGCCGCCAAAGTATGAATGGAATCGGTTTTGATGTCAATGAGGAGCTGAAGTTTTTTTCCGGTTTTTGGATAAGGCTGTCCATTATTTTTTTCTAGACAGTGCACAATAGGAATGAGGTACTCCGTCTCCAACTTTATTTTTCGCTGTAGTTCCCTGCGGTCATGGGCAACATACAATATGGAATCGACCAGGAAAATATCCGCTTCTATGGAACCAAAACCGGCCTGATAGGCAAGCCAATAGGGGATTTTTTGCTCATAGTCGTTGTGGGAGTGGGCATTGGAAACGGTATAGACAGTTGGCTGGGCCAGCGATATCCACCCTTTGACAAGAAAACACAGCAGCAGGCCATATTTCCTAAAGGAAAGCGGTTTCCCCCATTCCATGACAAGCATTTTTGGAAAATTAGAATTTCCCCACTACAAAACCACTAATATTTTTCAGGATGACTAAAAATGGTATGACAATCCTATAGCGGGATGCTCTAAAAATAATTCATACCGCCATTCTGCCCGGGCGTATAGTTCGGATACAATCCTCGCTTCTATACCCACAGCGCCAACCAATGCTCCAGAAAAATAAGGACTGGGCGCTGCGGCTGCACCGGGTATATTGGCCGAATTGTTCGTTTCCTGGACATAGGCTCCGGAAAAACCGGCCAGAAAATAAGGTCGCACCCGGGTAATCAGTATATAATATTGTATGGTAAACGGAACACTCGTTATAATATCTCTTTTAATCTGGGAATAAGGCTGATTGGATGGATAAGCACGTTGAGTAGATGTGTAAGTAGTGTTGGAATAGTTCACCCCAATATTAAATGCCAGGTGACTATCCACCTTGGGTAAGGTGAACTGAAGTACTAGACTGGCTGTAAACTGACTGTTTCCGGAGACGGGAAGTCCGCCAACAAAAACTATTGGTTTCATAACCGTTTTTGATTTTTGAAAATAACTTTTCGCAGTTTCCTGACCAGAACAATTGTCTACTTTATAAACAAAATCCGTCATGCTCTGGTTATTAAATTGAACCTGGTCATAGTGACCGGCGAGTTTGGGGCAAAAGACACTGATAAGATTCAGATAGTTCAGATAATTTCCTTCCTTTTTAATTTCACCAGACACTCCGGTTTCCCGGTCATAGAGGAAATGAATTGTCGTATCTTTTTGAAGAATAAAGAAATCACGACTGGCTGTGCGATAATTATACAAATTGTATTCTCCCGTTACCAGCAATTTGACAAAAGCCCGCTCCGAGACGGTATCTCCAGAAGTGTTGAGGAAATACAAGCTTTTATAAACTTCCTTATCCATTCCAAATCCAGCCAGGTTATCCGGGGTAAACTCCTGCACTGGTGCATTCAACTCCTTTTTAAATTTCACAGTGTGGGTCAATTCTGATTCGAGGGCAGACTGGACAAAACCCTTCACTGTGTCCTTATCGGAACGCACTATATACCCAGGATCGAAATTTTGCTGGGCTGAAAGACTAAACTGAACTAGAAAAAAAATAGTAAAGCATAACGAGAATTTCTTCATGGCTGCCAAAGGGTTAAAGAGGTTGTGCATCGTTGCGCAAAAATATCGCGGTCGCAATATATGTGTTTCAAGTTCCTTTAACGTGGCTTCTTCTGAAAAATTGATCTGTACCTATTAAATAGCTATTTTTTTTTAGAATGACATAAAGATTGCCTGGCACACTAAGTATTTACTTTAGTATTTAGAAAAATTACCGGTGATTTTTATCTTGTCTGATTGAAAAAAAGAGATTAAGGACAGGAGGCCGTATTTGGACTATTCCCGGTAGAAGCTACGGTTATCTCTCCTGCATTGGGTGTTCCCGTGGCAGTGATGGCAACCGTCTGACCGGTTTTCAAATCTACACTTTTCACAAAAGGAAGAGTAGGGTTTTTGACTGTCGTATTACCGGCTGAATCTTGGTAAGTTACGGAACTGATCGTAGCCCCATTGGTTACGCTCGCTCCATAGGTTACCTTCATATTGGAAGTGAGAGGACCCACATCTCCGGTGGAAACGTTGCAGGTGGTTGTGTTGCTGTTTGAGCTTTTGCTGCAGGACAGGGCAATGCCTATCATTAGGAAAAGTACATTTTGTTTGATTGAACTCTTTTTCATAACAAGGTTTTAATTAACGATCGGAAAAATTATTCTCAAGCCATCCAATTTAAATATTTTTAGAAAAAAAATGAAATTTTATCCGCGACGGTCGATGCTTCGCATTGTCGAAGAAATCCTGGATCCTTCGTCTGTGGGCTTTCGAATCCCATGTCCAGGAAATACACAATGATTACAATATTATATCAAGATGCAACAGCCATACTCCAAAGATTTCAGATACTACACTGGCAAAGAATTTACAATCATCCAAAACCCCGGTTGGCACTATCCGCTGATTTTAGATCCAGTTGGATGAGTTACCCCATTTTTCCAGCCGCCCAGGCCTTCTTTCCCGAGTCAATCCACTGATAACCTGTTCTTAAGATTTCGTAAAAGGCAGACAAGCAACCTTATCCTTAACCCTACCGTTCTTATTGAAGGCCTGAAAATGGATGCACAGAAATTTGGCTTGCCCTTGGAGGTTGGAAAAATCAGTTAATCAGGGGGGCTTACTAAAAATATTTGACTACCGGGTGTGCGGGTTTTCTATTATAAGCCCAATAATCCCGTCAACTCATTCTCTAGTGAAAACCATACCATATGAGATGGTATTTATGTAGTGGGCTTGTATTTGTTTTCAACTTCTAAGTACACCAAATCCTTTGACCAACTTCTAGCCAAGAACACCGGCTGGTTTTAGTCGGAACATTCGTAAAAATGTGCATACAACATTAACCTTAAACACTTATCCCCCTCAGGCCAGCATTGTTCGCTGGCCTTTTTGTCAATAAAACCTTCACCATGCCTGCATCCTATGCCAGATGCATAGATCAATTCGCTTATATTTTTTGAGATCCTGTTACGCTATTGCCACAAAAAAAAGCCCGAGAACGGGCTTTTCCTAATTTATCTATCAGCGATGCTACTACAAATTTTTGGCGAAATTCTTATTCATTATCAAATCAACCAGGCCGATTGTTTTACCAATCCAGACGGTCAATGATATAATCCAGACAATACACAACGCTGCCGAAGTACCGTAGTTCTCGTTTAGATAGAGTATCGCTGAAGTAGCACAAGTAGTAATGATCAGAAACAAAGTCACCAGGGTAGAGATCGCTTTCATAAATTCTAGTTTAGGGTATGATTGATGAATTAAAAACCGTCTAGGGGGTTGTTCAGGATTGGACGGGAAATTCAGGAGGATGGGAGGATCTTGTAAGAAATGAACACCGGGTGTTCTCTCGTGTTTTTCGGTTCGTGACCGTAAAAACCTCATTGCTGATACAAAGATGTAAAACGATTTTCAAAAATGCAAGCACGATAGAATTTAATTTTCAATGTGTCCCAATTTGGGAATCTAAACAGGGAAACGTTCATCCACGTTGTTTTGTCTGCTATTTTTAAATCGAAGTCATGCTAAAATGGAAGAATATGCATCAAAAAAGACGGCTCTTTTTCTTCCGATTTTCCGGGAAACACAGAAATAAGATCGTGTTTTTACGAATTCTGCCCTGGTTTATCCGAATAATCAAAATTGTCCCCGGTTTCAGACACCACATACATCGATAATGCCCTGATGAGGTTGAAAGGGCCAGAAAAGTGAAGGCTTTGAATACAATCAGGACTGTTTGGTTATCTGTCAACTTTGGAGTCTAACCTATATTTAAACAACCGAACCATCCATTCGTTGCTATGGCAGGTGATCTGATAGATACCCGTTCGCCGTTCATTTATCCTTGAGTATTCTCGTGGTTTTTTACCAACTTTAATACACCATTCAATGAATATGAAAGCACCTGGCCTGCTTTTTTGCTTGTGTTGGTTGGCAGCCTGTCATCCATCAAAGCCAGATAATATATCCTTGCAAACGCAAATCGACAGTCTGCAGCTGAAATTGAGTAAGGTTTACAAACCTGGGCTAGGCGAATTCATGTTGGACATCCAGGTCCATCACGCAAAACTGTGGTTTGCCGGACAAGCCGAAAACTGGAATTTATCAAATTTTGAACTGGGAGAAATCCAGGAGACAATCGATGACATTCATTCATATTGCCCCGACCGACCAGAGGTAGCATCCATCCCAATGATCAAACCCGCTCTGGACAGTGTGGATTTGGCAGTAAGAAATAAAAATATTTCAGAATTTAATCGAGGCTTTATTTTCTTGACCAACACCTGTAACAATTGTCACGAGGTTACCAAACACGCATTTAATGTGATTCAAATCCCCAGTTCGCCGCCCTTCAACAACCAATTGTTTAAAATTCCGGGTGTTCCCAAAGAACATGACAATTGAAGGATTCAACGGATGTGTTGAGCCGAACTGCTGATCATTCAAAACTCGGCGGAACGACTTCATCCTCCCGGCGAAGAACGGACGCAAACTAATTTACTGCCGTTTTGCCTACCTGTCCATAATCCCCACCGGATCTTGGGCGACCAGTATGCAGGGGCTCCAGGTTATCAGAAAGCGCATATAGAAACGCAACGAGGTCGGCTATTTCCTGCTGAGACAGGTGTAGCGGTTTTTCCGAAAGGGTCTGACCGGCATTCCCCAAGCCCATTCCAACGCCACCGCCCTTGTTATAAAAATCGATTACCGACCGAAGCGTTGGGAAATAACCATTGTGCATATAAGGGTTCGTAAAGGCAACGTTGCGGATAGTAGGCGTTTTAAAAGCGCGTTTGTAAAGCTGGGCGGGATATAGCTCATATCTTCCCAAATCCTCATCCATTGTTTTTGTCTGCCTGGTATTGGTTGCGGGGACACCCAGCACTTCATATTCAATCCGATTGAATAAAGGCGGCGTAGAACCATTGAAAACCGGAACAAAATGACAGGTGCCGCATTGGGCTTTCCCCATGAATAAATTAAAGCCGTTTTGTTCTTTAAAAGATAAAGCCTGCTTATCCCCTGATATAAAACGGTCAAATGCTGAATTCTGGGGTTGAAGGGTTTCCAGGTAGGCCTTTAGAGCATCTTCTATTTGTGTCAACGTTATGGAATCATGAAAAAAAGCCCGGTAGCCTGGCATACGGTTGAGTCTTTGTTCTATTTCAGGAATTGATCCGTTCATCTCGTCAGGGCTGGTTAGTACCGCTCCAATTTGTTCTCCTAGTGTAGGGGCGCGCCCATCCCAAAATTGTGCAGACTGACAAGCGGAGTACAATAAAGTTGGTGTATTTCTTCTCAGCAGCGTTTGGCTGTTAAATTTCCGATTGGATGTGAGTTGATCGGTAAAATATTTGTCTGGCTGGTGGCAGGATGCACAGGATCTAGAAAAGTTACCAGACAATGCCGTCTCAAAAAATAATTTGTGTCCAAGTCGGACCCATTTTTCTTCTGGTTTTGAACTCATTACAGTCAGCTCACCTTGAAATAAATTCTTGGCATTATAGTTCAATGCCGGGACGGTCGAGATCTGCCATCCATGTATTTTTATGCAATGTCCAAGTTGTTCTTCCAGGGGTAAAGCACACCGAGTCAGAAAAAAAAGTCGATTAAAATGATCAAAGTCAGCACTGCGGGTATAACGTACAGCTTCATAAAAAAGAGAATCCAGTACGAGGGTTTCTATATTATTTTGTGGCAGAAACATATCTATCACATGGCACATCGATAGCAATGCGTTGTGGGATTCCAAAATTCCCGTTTTCACATAAGGTGCATCATAGCCTGCAATATAAAGTGCCATCACACGAATCAATTCCAAGTGGATGCTTTCGAAAATCTGTGGATCACTTCCATCAAAGTCATAGTAAAGGGATTTCAATCCATTGGCGGATTCATTGAGTACCAAGACCAAGTCCCCTAATTCAGTCTTTTTCCCTTCCGGATTCGATCCAAACAATATAGCTTCTATTTGCTGTAAACTTTGCGGTTCCTCATATTCCATGAATGGTTCTTCTACTTCCTTTTTTGCCGGCGAATTGAAGAGTCTACCCTGCTGGGGGTAAAAGTAATCCAGAAAAAAAGAGATCCTTTTATATTGTAGTCGGCAGGTTTTGAGCGCGCTTATAACTGACTGAACTGTGTGGGGATTGGAGCTATTTATTTCCGAAATGTTCTGACTCAACACTTGAACGGTTAATGCGAAAGTGTCGGTCTGGCTTTTGATATAGTCAATAAATCCGACTACCGCGTTGGGACCTGGTGAAGGTCCGATTGCCGCTGCACTGACGGCAATTGCGAAAATGACTATCGTGAATTTCAGGTAACGCAACTGACTTTTATTAAATTCTTCACAACGGACTTTTGATCATCGTAAACTGGTCACGAATTATCCCATCGGCACAAATCCATTTAAAAGAGAGTTTCTGTCCATTTACCTCAATATAGGATACACCCCCGTGGGTTGCATCCGAATAAAACATCGCCTTGTGGGGGAAAGTCTTCTGTATACCGCCTAGTTTACCAGCGGAACCACTGACAACGTAGACAGTACCTTTGCCCCTCCACTGCTTTTTCACATAGGCACCTGTATGGGTTAGGCTGTCTTCTTTGCCCGAGAGGGTACTAACATCGTAGATTTTGCCATCAAAAGCACTGTCCTTGCCATAATATCCGTACATGAGCCTAGAACGTTCATAATCATGGCTGTGGCCTCCGATAACAATGTCCACACCATAACGTTCCAAGACCGGAATTAATTTTTCCCGAATATCAACGAGTTCTTTTTCGGTATCAGAATTATGTGAGCCCATGGAATAAGGTGGATGATGCCAATAGGCAATTATCCATTCGGCCCGTGCAGCTTTTTCCAAATCTTTTTTGATCCATTCAACTTGAGGACCTGTGGTATCTGAAAGTCTTTTATTGTCTGCCTTTCCATAGGAGTCGAGTGCAAGAAAATGAATATTCCCGATATCAAATGAGTAATATTCAGCAGTCAAGGAAGGCACACCACCGGCTTCGCCTGATTCTGGCACGCTGAAATTCTGATAGTAAGCGATTTCATGGGTTTGCTGGGCTACAGCTGCAGAAAATTCGACATCATGATAATCATGATTGCCGGGAGAAGGGAAAAGCGGAAATCGTTTGAGCAGATTGTCTTTATATATATTGAAAAAGTTTGCCTGAAACTCAGCATCCGTCCCATCCGGATAGGTATTGTCTCCTAATAGTATCCAGGCATTTAAATAATTTGATCCAATAAAATTCAATAACTGATCACGGACATTGCGCTGGTTGATGGAATTGTTCCCACAATCTCCGAATGCTGCGATTCTGTAAATGCCGGCTTCTCCTGCAGGTGGTAACGTATAAAAGTAATTGCCCGAATCCCCTTGCAGTTTAGTTTTTACATCTCCGATCGAATAGTAGTATTTCGTCATCGGCTGTAAGGAAGTAAGCAAGACCTTGTGTTCAGTCAAGAGGGCAGAGTCGGTTATTTCTTTGTCCAAATCAGAAGGACTTTTGCCATAACGCACCCTGCTTCTGCTGAGCGCATCGGTGCGCCACCGCACGAGCATGCTGGTGGATGTTGCCCTTTGCAAATAAGGACCTCGGATGAGTACAGGCAATACAATAGCCGGATCATCTTTATCTTTTGCCTCCTTTCCTATAATTTCATTTTCTTGTTTTTGTGCATTGACCCTATTTGTCAGGAAACAAAAAGGTAAAAAGAGGAAGACCCAAAAGAATTTCATGACTTCATTTTATAGACAAGCACTTTAAAACTATCTGGAATGCGCGTCTTGTTATCAGCTTGCATGTCGAATGCGGCGAAATAGAGCATTTTTGTCAGCGGATCGAAAGCATGCGTTTTTGCTTTCCATTGTGTAGTAAGTGTTTGTACGACCACATATTGACTGGGACCATCCTGGTGAATGATGGTTGCCGTCCCATCTCCGTTAGAACAAATGATCAGACCGGTACCAGCGTCGTAAGAAACCGCATCCACACCAGAGCCTATCGGAACCGTAGCGATCACTTTACCTGTCGGCAATTCAAGAACCGTCATTCCTTTGTTTTTCCTGCAAACGGTATAAAGCCGCTGATGCCGGGGCTCAATTGCAAGACCGGTGGGTCCGCCGCAGGGATCTAGCGGAAAACTGCTTAGAATGACCCCAGTTTTTGAGTCCATCACATTGAGACGATTCTTGTCCTCGAGATTATTATAAATTTTCCCTTCCCCATCGCAAACCGCAAACTCCGGGGTTCCTCCCAGTGGAATTGTTTTCGTCTGATTTAATGTCGATGCATCGATAACACTGGCATCCTGGCTGTCCCCATTAAATGTAAAAACCTGTTTGGAATAGGAATCGTATAAAATTGCATCCGGATCTTTTCCAGAGATGGCAATCGTTTTTATCACTTTAAGGGTCTGAAGATCAAAAACAGCGACGGCATTTGCCTTGCCGTCGCTGATAAATCCTTTTTGAAATTCAGACGCGATCGCTATGCCGTGTATACCAGTTAGATGATCTATGGTGCCAATAATTGATTCGGACTTCAAATCGATAACCGTAACGTTTGTGCCATGGGAAACATACAGGCGGTTGCTTGAGGTATCTATCGTCATATAATCATAACCCCCATTTCCGGGAACTGAAATCTTTTTATAGAGTTCGAATTTCCCACCGTCCTGCGCGTCCGTCTTGGAAACAAAACCACTCAAACAACTAGTCAGCAAAATGAATATCAGATACCTCATCTCATGAAATTTATTTAAATAAAAAAATCCTTAATGTTGGTTGCCTTTGCCATCCGATGTATATGCTCCGATATCCGCGTTATAGTTGGCATTGCCTTTTCCTATTGCGGGAGAACCAGTTAGTAAATGATAGTCGTTACTAGTAGAAGCACCATTTGGTGTGGCAACTTTGCCGTCAAAGCTTTTAAACATTGGATCCATGTTTCCAACAGCCGTAGAAATTAAATCGGTGAGCTGTGGTTTACCTACGCCGTCTGATGGATAGAAATTTCCGCGGATGGAAATGGTCAGGTTCCCGCCGCCCGTCGTATCCTGATAAGTATCCTGAGAGGCATAAAATAAGTTGTTGCCATATTTTGTATTGGCGGTATCGGCATCCACAAAAACTTCCAGTCCTTCATAGTCGTTTACCATGATATTATTGTAAATGTTTCCTCTGGCATTGACACCAAGGGAAACACCCCGTCCTGGTTCTGCCTGACCTCTTCTCCAACCGCAGCTGACCATATCGTTGTTGTATACGTTCACATTTGTCTGGGGGATCGGGACTAGATCATTGGTTTCCAGTTTCACTCCGGTACCGGCCTGACTGTAGATGACGTTGTAGGCGACATCGCCGGTGACACCGGTCTTCAGGTTGATGGCTTCTCCGTCGGTGGAACCGGAGCAGAGGATTGTATTGCGCAGGACGCTAATTTTAGCACCGTTACTCAAACGGATCAGATCGTCCTGACCGTTGGTGAACCAGGAATCTTCGATGTCCACGGAGATAGGAGCATTGACATAAACGGTTTTACGGGGACTGCCGGTGGGATCGGGACCCCCAGTATTGTCGATATGGGCCCATTTAATGGTTACAGCTTGTGCACTGTCGCACTGAAAACCGCCCCAGCTTCCGGGTTGTTTGCTGTCGGAGTTAAAGGAAATAGGTGATGCAGAAGTCCCCACCAGCAACAGCACGCCCTGAATGTTGATCTGGGCATCTCCTGTAACTACTACGGTTACACCCTGCTGGGAAGCGAGGGTATCGCCTTTTTTAACAGTCAGGTCACCCGTGATGGTATAGGTACTTCCCGTTGTTAGCGTCCCTTTCACAAAACCGGAAATATTTCCCGGAGTGATGGGATTAGAAGCCGGAACCGTGGGTGTAACCACATTGGTGGTTTCATTGCCGCTTTTCGTACACGAGGCAATCACGGTAGCCATGAATGCGATGATGGTGTAAAGCTTTCTTGTTTTCATTTTTGTTTTATTTTGTTTTTTTAATTCTCGTATCGGATGCCAAAGCTGAAATTGAGTCCAGTCACTTCGCTGGAGACCAGGATATTGTTAATCTCGTTTTTGTTGGACGTGTTCAGCAGGTTGTTCCATTTGGTAAAAACAGTCCAGTGCCGGTTATTGAGTCCTTTTTCAGCGGAAAATGCCAGATTGGCCTGAGGTTGCTGGTAGTAATCATATCCATAAATCGGATATACCAGTCCGATGGAACGACCGATGTATTGAAAAGCCAGTTCCGCAAATAGATGCTTCCTGGCATTCCTGTATAAAAAGGACACATTGAGGGTATGGTCGGTTTGTCCCTGCAAAGGCCTTTTTTCCAATGTGTCTGTATTGACATAGTTGGCAGCGAGATTATAATAAGACTTGATGGAAGTCGTGTTGGAGTTCAGGTAGGTGTAGTTTCCGGTTATTCCAAAATATTTTCCGAAGTACCGTGTAAAGGCCAGTTCAATACCGTAATCGGTGGCTTCCGGTGTATTGACAGGCATATAGGTCGTGCCTGATATATAAGCAAATTCAATTGGGTTGTGGAGTTTCTTGTAAAAAACACCGGCAAAAAGTTGTTCGTCTGTGCGTGGATAGAGTTCGTACCGGATATCGTAGTTGTTGGATGTGGTATGCAACAGGTAAGGATTGCCTTGCGTAATCGTAGCGCTCGTCGCACTCAGACTGGTCGCCGGCACCAGGTCATAGTAATTTGGCCGGGCGATGGCGGCATAATAGGTTGCCCGTAGATTGGTGATCGCATTGAGTTTAAATTTCAGGTCGACACTGGGTAATACATCCGTATACTTTTTGTCGATCCCGTTGATGCCGGTTGCATTAAAATTATTCAGCTTAAAACCCTGGTCGGTGTTTTCGACCCGCACACCACCGACGGCATCCAGGATGGTAGAGGAGAATTTAGCTTCTCCATATCCCGCCGCAATATCTTCATAGGCATGATAGTTATTGATATCGTATGCCTCGGTACCACCGGTATTGTATACAATCCACTGGGAAGAATAAATATCGGTGAACTGTTGTTTGATGCCGGAGGCGTCGGTTGTTGGTTTTAAATCGTACTGGTCCTGAAGGTTATATCGGTCTTTGTGCCGATAAAGTCCTCCGACTTTCAGTTCCATGGATTTGCGCCCTCCCAGTGCGGTCCGGTAACTGAAATTGGCCATTCCGCTCACGTCGACATCCTGGTTATGCTGCCAGATCCGGGTAATGTCATCGAAGTAATTGGGAGTGGTAATAAATGTATAGGGCCCGTGAATATCCCCGTTGGTATGCACGGTGTCAATTTTTTTATTGAGCGAGAGGTCGGCATAGTCCGGAACCCTTTTGGCAGCATAGGAATAGACCCCTATCCAGTCGAACATAAAATGGTTGGACACAATGTGTTTACCATCCAGTTTCACGTTTTCCAGGAGCTGTTTGCTGGTGACAGAGGTATAGTCGGTAGATACCGGACCGGTTCCGGGAACCGTGCGACCGCCGTTTCCTCCCAAAATAGAGGTATCAATAATCAGGCGGGCTTGGGCAATACCGGTATACAATAAGATATTGGTGAGCGAGATTTTGTTCCGGTCGTTGAAGGCATAGTCCAGGTGAACCGTTATCCCGTTATTGAGTTGTTGAGTGGAAAACTGCCGGTTGGCATAGTCTGAAATAGTGGGAGCACCGTTGGCATGGATATCGGGAGCCGCCTGGTTAAAGATGGAGTTGCTTCCGTAAAACTGATTCTGGAAACTTTCAGCCACCATGAAACCGAGTTTTTGTTTGAAATACCGGTTTCCGTAGGCAATGGTCGCCACCGAATTCGGACCAGGCTGTACCTGCTTAAAGTCCAGATTGCTGCGGCTGAAATCATCCGGCTGAGCGACATAGTTACTCCCATATCTTTCGGTGAGGCTTTGTTGCTGAATATCGCTTTTAGAAAATGTCATAAACTTGCGCTGGAAAAAAATAGCACTATAACCCAACGACCCGAGCACCTTAAACGTTTCCTGGCTCGGAGCATCTTTCATCACCATATTTACGGTACCCCCGATGGCATCGCCTTCCATTTCCGGCGTCAGGGTCTTACTCACTTCGATGCTGCCCAGCAGATCGGAGGGAACAATATTGAGTGGTACATATCGGGTCTTATCGTCTGGGCTGGTGATCTTAATGCCGTTGATCAGCGTATTGTTATAGCGTGGATCCAGTCCCCGGATGATCGGGTAGGCTTCATCGGCACCGCCATTTGTCTGAATGGTCAGACCGCTCATGCGCTTCAGTACATTGGCTGCATTGATATCCGGTGATTTTTCGATGGCTTCCGCTGAAATGATATTGACAATATTGGGAGCATGTTTTTCCTTCTGTATCGCTCCCGTCTCATCTTCTTGATTTAGTTTACCATACACTTGAACCTTCGCAAGATCCTTTCCTTTCTCCTCCAGCTGAATTTTTATTTCAACCTTTTTGTTATCAGCCAGATCCACATGAATTTGGTAGGGAGCAAATCCAACGTATTCGATGGAGATATCATAGGAACCCATTGGAATATTTCTGAATTTAAACTCTCCATCCTGATCAGTGATTGTATTCAATGTATGGCCATTCCCGGTGCACAGCACAAAAGCACCCACCAGTTTTTCCTTTTTGAGATGGCTTTCAACTTTTCCTTTAATTTCAGAAATCTGGCAGAAACTTCGGGTTGTAACGAGTGCAAAAAAGACTAACAAAGGGTATTTTATCATTTCAGCAGTTCCTTAAAGAACCGCAAAAATGACGCAATACTCCTTTAGAAAAAGCCTGCAAATCAACCTTAATAATAGGGTAAGGGATTAATAATACTTAGTTCATAAAAAACACAGAATGTCTTCAGAATCTTCAGAATTGAATCACCAAAAAAACACAACAGCTTAAATGATGCCCATTCACATATTCAAACATGGCAAAAAAATATGTTCTGATAATATTTCCTTTACGTAGATTAAAGGAGTTAATTATTTCTTAACTTAACTATGATATCGGCTGAGAATTCACCGTTCAAAATAACCAGAAAGGAGGAATGCTAAAGAAAGATTCTGGCAAATGAATAATAATTTACTATTTGACGCCATGGGCTTATCAAAAAATGTTAGAAGGACTGAATAGCAAGAATAGTTTAAACTGCGATAATCCAGTAAGCCATGTGTCTTGCTATTTTGGAAGGTTTTTTTTCACGATCCCTTCAATCTCTCATCATTCTACTTCAATGAAGACACATGTTGGATTGCATTTATAACAATAAACCCCCTTTGTCTAAAAAAAATCCGAATCGTTTTGGAATTAACCGATCCCTGAAAAACCAAGGGCGAAACGCGGCTCCAGCCCGATTCCGTTTTTTTGAAAATGAATCATTACGCACACCCCTGTATCACAATCGAACAGAAATTAGACCTTCTTATTTACACAAATTGTTGATAAATAATATATTAGAGAGCGGCATTTTTGTTGAGCCCTCCTATAAGACAGCATAACGGTTACGAACACCATTCAAAAAAAACCATGTTCAGAAACTATATAAGAATTGCCTACAGAAACCTGAAGCGGAACAAAGTCCTTTCGTTCATCAATATTTTTGGGTTAGCAGTTGGTCTGGCCACTTGTATCTTAATGATCACTTATATTTTCAGTGAGCTCGGCTACGACATGCAAAATAAAAATGCAGACCGGATATTCAGGGTCGTTTATAAGGCCGATAAAAAAATAAACAACGATAAGGCATGGGCCTGCACATCAGCGCCTATTGCTTGGGGTTTAAAATCGGATATGACTGAAGTGGAAGAAGTAACCCGACTTCTTAAATTTCCTTCATTGGACAAAATGCTTTTGAAATATGACCATGGAGATGCGACCAAACAATTCTATGAAACCAATGGCTATTATGTTGACTCCACGTTTTTCAAGATTTTCTCTTATGATCTTATATATGGTAATGTCCAGACAGCGTTAAAAGATCCAAACAGCATTGTCATTTCAAATGAAATATCCCAAAAATTATTCGGAAATGAAAACCCAGTCAATAAGTTGATTGTTGTTGGTTTACCCTACGGCAATTTTAACTATACAGTAAAAGGCGTTTTTAATGACTCAAAAATTAAATCCCATATTCCCGCTCATTTCTTTCTTTCTATGAGGAATGGCGATGTCGGAACCTGGGTCGATGCACAGACCAACTGGGCTACCAATAATATATTTTATACTTATGTAAAACTAAAAGAAGGAGCTGATCCCAAACTCTTTGAAAAGAAACTTCAGCCGTTCATCGATCGCCGTGCCGGGGTGGACCTAAGAGATTTGGGTGTTTCAAGACAGTTGTTTATTCAGGCATTGCCTGATATTTATCTGCATTCCAATCTCGACGCAGAAATTGCTTCAAACGGGAATATTACCTATTTATATGTACTCGGGAGCATTGCATTTTTTGTACTGCTCATCGCTTGCATCAATTTTATGAACCTTTCTACCGCCCGATCTATGAAAAGGGCCAAGGAAGTCGGTATACGAAAAGTTTTGGGAGCAGAAAAGAGATCATTGATTTACCAATTCCTCGGTGAATCGATCATTATGAGTTGCTTTGCTTTATTGCTTGCCTTAGCTATGGCATTCGTTTTGATGCCTTTCTTTAGCAATATCATTCAGAAAAAGCTGACTCTTGCCGATCAACCAGGAATATGGCTTTGGATCTTGGTACTTACTATAGTAACGGGTATTTTATCGGGATTCTATCCGGCCTTTTATTTGTCCTCATTCAGACCTATCTCAGTACTCAAGGGGAAACTAGTTAATAATTTTTCCGGGGCTGATATTCGAAAAGGTTTAGTCGTATTCCAGTTTGTAATCTCAATTTGTCTCATTCTAGGGGTAGTTATTATTGAACGCCAATTGCGTTTTATGGACAGTCAAGAACTAGGCTTCAACAAAAGTCAGCAAATCATAATACCCTTGCAAAATCCTGATGTAATAAAAAATTATCAGGCTCTTAAAGACGAACTATTGAAAAATGCTGGGATCAAAAACGTTTCAAGCGGATCCACTTATCCTGGCATTGCAAATATCGATGACCTGCTTTTCTATGCCGAGGGCAAATCTGTGAAAGATGTGGTGGACGTTTCTCTTGCCAATGTGGAAAATGGCTATTTTGAAACATTGGGATTTAAACTCATCGCCGGCAGGTGGTTTTCAAAAGAATTTACGGCCGATTCCAACAGTATTGTGTTGAACGAAACCGCCATCCGTCAATTGGGTTATAATATGCAGACAGCTGTCGGGAAAAAAATATATTGTGACTTCAAGGGTTCGCATAACATTATGTTGATTGTGGGAATAGTCAAAGATTTCAATTTTGAAAGTCTGTATAATCCCATAAAACCATTTGGATTCAATACCACTTTTGGCAATAAGCACAGTTATGTCATCGCCAACATCGCGACAAACAATTATACACAGACCTTAAAAGATATGAATCTAGCTTGGAGTCGGGTCAATCCCGGAACTCCCTTTGTTTATTCATTTCTTGACATGGATTTTCAAAAGAACTACGAAAAAGACCAACGTGCCTCTGGTATCGTAAGCTATTTCACCGTAGTTGCCATTCTCATCGCCTGCCTTGGACTGTTCGGCTTGTCAGCCTTCGCTGCAGAACAACGCGTAAAGGAAATAGGCATCAGGAAAGTATTGGGCGCATCCGTCGCAAACATTGTGGCACTCTTGTCAATGGATTTTGTTAAGATCGTATTGGTAGCCATCGTCATTGCCACACCCATTGGGTGGTATGGAATGAACAAATGGCTTCAGGGATTTGCTTACAAAATTCCGATCACCGGGTGGATGTTTGTTATGACTGGTATACTCGCCATTTTGATTGCATTATTTACAGTGAGTTTTCAGGCGATCAAAGCCGCATTTTCTAACCAGATGACCAGTCTGCGATCTGAATGAGTTGTAGTTAAAATATGAAAGCCTATTGGATTTAAGAATCATGCAAAGGAATCTGGCACCAACCCGTTATTCCTGCGGGTATATTTGTCAGCCGAAGTTTTCCCATCGCAAAATTCCAACCAAGATTTCAAACTGATTGTCGCTCACCGTTCAGGTATTACAAAAGTGAGGTCTGGTTCGTCGCTTTCAAATCTCCTTACCTTTCCAAGCAGTAGGGTATCTTTTTTTAAAATGCAAAAGAAAGACATCAGATTTCCCTGACTCTCATTCCAGCTGAGCCGGAAAACACCATTGGATTTAGTGGTATCCTGATCCAACACACGACTCTGATAACCGGTGACAAAAACAGGTATATGCCCATTTTTTTGGTGACTACCCAATTTAACCTTAAGATGACCTGACAAATAAAATGTAATTGAAAAACCTCTGAATCCAATTAAGACCAGCCCGACCAAAAATAAACGCGCCAAAGAATTGAATGAAACCATTTAAAATTTGACGAAATCAAGAATTATATATTAAATTAGAGCAAGCAAGTTGAATTCACAAATTTTTACTTCAACTGTTCAAATCCCCCTTGTTAACCCTCTGCTTAGCTAGCGCTACCTTTTTGTAATCTAAAATCATGTCGAGCTATTCGACAGATACGGAAAAGTAGATAGGTTTTCTTATTGTATATCTACCCGATTTGGCGAATGATGTTTAATCGTTCTCAAAAAATAAAATATCGACTCCCAGGGAATTGTGGCACCGATCAAAGACGAATGTGGTCTACTTAAATATTTCTATTATAGATTTTTCTTCAATCACTAAAAAAACGGTTATGACCTTTTCCAAGAAAAAACTAGTGTACTTGTTCTTCCTGCTTATTTCAGGGACGTCAGGTTTTACTCAAGCTGCAAAAAAACCCAATATCCTCTTCATTATGGGAGATGACATTGGATGGATGCAGCCGAGTTGTTACCACCGCGGCCTCATGGTAGGTGAAACCCCCAACATTGACCGCATCGCAAATGAAGGTGCCATCATGATGTGTTATTATGCAGAACAGAGCTGTACTTCGGGGCGCAATGCGTTTATCACTGGCATGCATCCGCTCAGAACGGGAATGATTCCCCCGCAATTGCCGGGAAGCCCGTCCTATCTTCGACCTGGAACACCCTGCCTTGCCAAATTCCTTCTGGATCTAGGATATAATACGGGAGAATTCGGTAAAAACCACTTGGGCGACCATCCAGATGCCTTGCCAACTGCCCATGGGTTTCAGGAATTCTGGGGATATCTTTATCACCTGGACGCTATGCAGGGTGTAAGTTTCCCGGACATCAATAAGACACCATTGGTACAAGGTGTCGCCTCGCCTTGCAAAATGGTCCCAATTCCTGGTGTACCAGAACCCCCAGGAGAAATTGATCCCCGGGACGGCACCTGTTTATCTGCCCCTCGTCCGGTGCTTTGGGGCAAGTCTTCGGATGGCACAGCTAAAAATCAGATGTATAAAGATGAAGGCCCCCTTACACTGGAAAGATCAAAAACGGTCGATGAAGAAATTTCCTCCCATGTGATTGACTATCTCGACCGCAATGATCCCAAGAAAACCGGCAAACCATTCTTCATCTGGTATAATCCTGCACGAATGCATGTCACGACCGTTTTGTCTCCAAAGTATCAGGCCATGATTGGCGAACCCGGTGGCAAGGATTGGGGTGCCAATGAAGCCGGTATGAAACAAATGGATGACAATATTGGCTATGTGATTAAAAAGCTTGAGGATATGGGTGAACTAGACAATACCATCATCGTTTTTACTACCGACAACGGTGCGGAAGTTATTACCTATCCCGATGGGGGCGTCACACCTTTTAAGGGCGGAAAATTAACAACCTGGGAAGGTGGTATGCGCGCACCATGCGTCGTCCGTTGGCCAGGTCATATCAAGCCCGGAACGGTTTTAAAAGATATGTTTGCCTCCCTGGACTGGGTGCCAACTTTTGTTGAAATAGCAGGTGGCGCAAAAGGAAACGACTTGAATGCTCAAATTCAAAAAGGTGCGTATCCGGGAATCGTCAAGACAATGCTGGACGGCACCAATCAGATTGACTACCTAACCGGAAAATCGGATAAATCGGCTAGGGATGTTTTCTTCTATTACTCCAACTCGACACCTTCAGCGGTACGTTACAAAAACTGGAAAATGTATTATACCATGTCCAGTACCAATCCGCTGGGAGCGATGGGTGCGAAAGTAACCTATGGTTGGACCATGGTTGACAATATCATGCGCGATCCCTTCGAAATCGCTGGTGGTCTGGACGACCCGAAATCGGCGATTTCAGTCGGTGGTGCGTTGGCTTCCCCCAGTACTGCTTATTTATATGACTGGAATTTGCTGCCTATCGGACAGCTGTTGTGGGAAAAAGAGCTCATGTCTTACGAAAAGTTTCCCCCATTGCAGGCTCCTGAAACCTATAATTTAAGCGGAATATTGAAAGAAGTTCAGGCTGCCGGTCATCCGAGCCAATAAAAATTTAACTTATGTATTGACCAAAGCGGGCTAGAAACTATAGCCCGCTTTTTTTCTTTTCGGAAGATAACTCCCGTGTTTACGTCAAGGTTAAGTTGATGTTGGTATATTTCGACAGATATACTTCTATTGCGCGCTGGCCAGTACATAAAGCAACATACCGGGATCATTCTGGTTGGTATTGTCATAACTCGAAGAAGAAGAAGATAATCTAAACCCAAATTTCTCCAACAGGTTAATTGAGCAAGCGTTTTGCGGTGAGCAATATGCCGTGATGAATTTTAATTTCATTTGTTCAAAACCAAATTTGATCACGCGAGGAAGGACTTCACTCATGATGCCCTGGCCTCTAAAGCCCACCAATAATTCATATCCTATTTCCGCTGTTTCGGCAGACAGATTATAGTTCCAAAATCCAATTGTCCCAATCAGATCGGAGGCATTTTCAAAACAAATAATCCAATAGATGCTTTCCTTTCGTCCAACATTGTCTTTAACTCTTTGAATAAATAAAAGCGCGTCTTCAATTCCACTTGAATTCTTTCGATCGAGCAAATCATTGGTGTCCGTATCAGAACGCAGTTTATGGATTAACGGCGCGTCTGCAACTTTCAGTTCTCTCAGTACAAGTCGTTTGGTGGCTAGTTGCGGAAAGGGTGAAAAATTACCAATCATATTGTAATTTCTTAAAATAAATGGATCAACCTAAAAAAATCGCCAGAATAGTCACCAAAAACAAGCAAACTTTTCCAATCCACTCAAAAATTATGTTTTTATAGATTGGGGGTTCGATTGGGAAAGCCCCCCGGTACAATTTGAATGCCATGAAGATCATAAGATAAAAACTTCTTTAACCAGTGGATTTGAATATAAATAATAACATCCATGAGGAGGCTGATAAGCTAACGGCTATTCATTATTTTAAGCACTATTGTCTTTATTGAAATTCTTACGCAATTCCACTTTTGCACTTTCCAATATCTTTTTCTTTGATGCAGATAGATTCTTCCCGCCGCGGTTAATATAGAAATTAAGCATGGACATTGCTGACTGGAAAAGGCTTCCTTTTCGTCGGTGGCTATGACGGGCGGAATGTTTTAATGATTCAGCAATCTTTTTTGGATCATCTTAGTAAATACACCGCTTTCCAGATCCAATGCGGATGTGCTTATTTTTCGCCGTGGACCATTTCTTTCTGACTGACATAGTTTTATTTTTTGAATTTAGTAGTGAAGGGCCGATTCGGCCCTTCGTTTGTGATTTACTTGCACTATTCATATAGGGTTCATGAATTAAAAAAGGATAATTTTCCCTGTTAAAATTGTACCGCTTCTTTTGAACGAGATTGACAGGTTTCCGTTTCTCTATGTCTATTAGTTACTTCCCCTTTTTTGTTTTACTTCTTTGATGATTTCTGGAATCTACATTTCGGTGAAATTCTGTAATGAACTAAGTGGAAACACTTAGGATAACAGCATGCTTATTCACAAAGTGTTTTTTTTTTGATATTTTGTATAGTATAGATTAGATTTGGTTAACATTTTTTTGGCATCAACACTTCCTCGTTTTAGACACCGACTTTCTGAACTCAGCTAAGTAATATCAGTCAATAATCTTTGACAATAAATAATTTATTGTGAAAAATAAGAACTTCATCGAGATTGTTTGTTTGGCATTCATTGTATTATTTATTTATGCCTCGACCAGTAAATTACTTGACTTCACAAAATTTAGAATTGAAATTGGTAAGTCCCCCATTCTAACTGCATTTTCCAGGCCAGTAGCTATTTTTATCCCGACATTGGAAATTTTGATATCCTTTTTACTGGCCATTTCCAAGCTTCGACTTGTGGGACTATATCTTTCATTTTGTTTAATGACCTCGTTTAGCACATATATATTTATCATATTAAATTTCAGTGATTATGTACCCTGTTCTTGCGGGGGAGTATTACAGAATATGACATGGACACAACACATCTACTTTAATTTATTTTTTGTTTTATTGAGTGGGACGGCGATATGGTTATATAGCCCAACGTACAGGTCCAAGCCAACTGTTTAAATTCTTTAACCAGGGTATGCCGAAAACCTGAAATAGAGTAGGCCTAAATTAAAGTTTATTGCTTTTTAAGATTATAAAAGCATATTTGGTATGAAAGTAAGAAACAGTGTAGTATTACTCGCCTTCGTGGTGCCCGTTATTGGCGCTTTGAAAACCAAACCTGTTGATTCGAAATTCGAACCTGCAGCATTTATTAGTTCTCCCTATTGTCATCAAACGACAAGACCCTTGAAATGTTCTGGAGGGTCAGCTATTTGCTCGGTTGGAGGCGTCATTTATTATGGTGACATGGCGTGTACATCTGCAGATACGTACAAACCTTGAATTTTGCGATCATGTTGACAAAAATCTTTGTCAACATGATTTTTATTTTTACAAATTGAAAGGGAACAAAGATTCATATAAAAGAAAAAAATTATTGTTATTAGCGACTTGCTTTATTTCTAGTGTCGCTTCAATATTATTATTGTATATACTTTCTGGCCAAGTCAATAATCGTAAAAATGGATTTATCAGACTTTATCCTCCTCACGTGATAACCCCGTTAAAAATAATTGACCTGTCAGAAAGCAATTACTATTTTGCTGGTAAGGGCGAATCAAAGATATTTTTGGCAAAGATCAATGACCCCTCTTCAATATTTACTGTCGACTATAATTTAACAGATACCCATACCTACTCTATTAAACTACCTGTCAAACCAAGATTGATTCAAGCCAATATTTCTGTGTCTGTTATCCCACCGCATTTCTTTATTACTCAGGGTTCTGCTCATTTAATCATGCGTGGAAATTTATCCGATTATACCATCAACCATATTGATTCTAGTTTTTCATTTGACCAGGCAATTCCGGTTTCGCTAAACTCCTTGATTATTAGAACTTACGATCGCCAAAGAAAACAAAATATACTTGGTAAAATTTATATGGATCCACCAAAATTTATTAGAAGTGTAAATAATCTAATTAAACAACAGGATGGCATATTCTCAACAGATGGTATGATCAATTACGATGATAACACTCGGTCAATAATATATATTTATTTCTACCGGAATTCCATTCTCTCTCTTGATTCGTCGCTGAATCTGATCGCTACATATAAAACAATTGACACAACCAGTCAGGCAAAAATTGGCTTGGCTTATCTATCTGATTCAAGCCTAACCATGAATAAACCACCTCATTTTGTCAATAAACAGTGTTATACAGCTAATGGATTAATATTTGTTCACTCTGTTTTAAAAGCTAATAATGAAGAAACAGAAATCTTTGACAAATCGACAACAATTGATGTGTACAACGTTAAAACCGGTTTATATAAATTGAGTTTTTATATTCCAAAATATCTTGGCATGAAAATCACGTCATTTATCGTAGCAGATACCAATATTTTTGTCCTATATGATCATTTTCTTTTTTCCTACCATTTAAATAAAATACCGGGTCTCCCATACTAGCAATTTACCCGTTAAATTCCGATCAATCTCCTAATGTGCTATTATAAAAAAACTTAATCTTTTACACTGGAAATTTATTTGTCCTGTCAAATCCGGGAAGATTATGACCATGAAAAAGAAACGAAAAATTTATGTAAATAAAGGTCAATCGATAAATATTTCAATGAGGTACTAAACTAGGCTCTTCCCTTTTTTTAAATTACGTCAACAAAACCTCTATTACCTCGCAAAGGATGAAGTGGAGGAAAAAGCATTTGGAATATTGTTTGGTAACGCTTAGAGAGACTTGACGACCCCAAAAACAGAAAATTAGACTTTACCGCTAAGTGTAAATCTGGGGCCGAGCGAGAAAAAATTGTACTTGTAAAAACTGTTGATCTATTTTTTATTGCAAAATATCTATTAGAAAATGAAGAATTTAAAAAAACCTGCCGGGATTCAATTCACCAACACTTTGGAAAAGTGGTAATATTTCCAACGGTTCCGGAAGAATCAAATAAGGATTTGAAAATTTCACTTTTGTAGGATGAAATAATTATGATTATCCGGAAGTTACTTTAACCGATTGGATGAAAAGAGGATTCCCGCTTCATAATCAGAGAGACAGGGTTAATTTTCATAGTTCAGAGGTTTTAGAATTTGTAAAAAAGGAAAAGCTAGGGAGTTATAAAATAAGCGTTGGTATTAGATTTTCGGAATTCCGAAAATAGAAGTTTGCCAATTAGTTCAAGGAATTTGGAGCTAAAAATTTATATCGTAACTTGGTTTAATAAGTTCTTTACTTCCCTAAAGGTTTATTGGAAATCAAATAAGTTAAGGAAGAAATAGCCTCTTTACTTGCAAATTGACGGGAAAGCGAGGGCAAAAAAAATCAAGAGCTGTTTTAAACTCTTGATAATCAGTACCCCAGACGGGAATCGAACCCGTACCCGCATTTCTGCAGACAGGATTTTAAGTCCTGCGCGTCTACCTGTTCCGCCACCAGGGTCAACCAAAAAAAAATCCCTCCCGCCTGAAACGGGAAGGAACTGAGCGGAAGACCGGGCTCGAACCGGCCACCCCGACCTTGGCAAGGTCGTGCTCTACCAAATGAGCTACTTCCGCTAATCTAACCACTAAAAGAACTATAGAGGGCGGCAAAAATACTGATTCCCGGACTCCCAATAAAATTTCGTTGTTACTTGTATTCCGGTGTATACTGGGTATTGGCCGGAATTTCTACGACAGGCTTGCCCTTATAGCGGTGGCTATAAAGCCCATAACTTCCACCCAGCAACATCGCAATAATGCAAAATACTTCCAGGTAAAATAGAAAAACCGAAGAATCAACCCAGTTATAGGCGATATCCTTCAATTGAGGGTTTTTGTGCTCTTCTATTTCTTCGTGCATAAGAATCAGTTATTTACAGCGCAAAAATAGCAGAATCTGTTAAAAAATCATCTTTTGTCGCCCACAATTTCATCAAATCTTTCCCTGCCTTCTACAAAATGCTTCCAGGCTACACTGTGGGGATACCAGCCCGCCAAAACTGCCTTGCGCTGATCGGGAAAAACACTTTTTTTCTGCTTAAAAAACATCCATTTAAAGAAAGCCAGGTGAGCCTCCCCGACCGCCATAAAATACACCAGCTGGCCAGCAAACAGTGATTTAAAGGCGGAAACAAAGTCCATAAAAATCCTCAAGGGGATCTTCCACAGCGATTCACGAAGGGGCAGGTTTTTAGCCAGCATAATCATATTGTTTCTGAAGTTTAGAAACACTTTTCTTTCGTTTCCTTTGGGAAGGGTCCCACCGCCTACATGATAGACTACGGAAGTCGGACAGGCATAAATACTATATCCGAGTAGTTGCAGACGCCAGCAGAAATCAATTTCCTCCATGTGGGCAAAAAAGTAGGTATCCAAACCCTTAGCCTGATGAAACAATTTGGCGCGGACAAATAAGGCAGCTCCGCTGGCCCAGAAGATTTTGGCGGTTTCATTGTATTGACCTTGGTCAACTTCGCAGATATCAAAGATGCGCCCACGTGCAAAAGGATACCCCAGGGCATCTAGCCAGCCACCTGCGGCCCCGGCATATTCGAAATGATCTTTTTGGTGATAACTTAGAATTTTCGGTTGACAGGCGCCGATATGATGATCGCTCTCCATCAGTTCGATGACCGGTTCGATCCACCCGGGACTTACTTCCACGTCCGAATTCAGCAAAACATAATAGTCAGAATCCACCTGTTTTAAGGCTTCATTATAACCGCCGGCATATCCATAGTTGCGTGTTAGTGTGATAACCCGGATGGCAGGATAAGTGGATGCTAAATACTGAAGAGAATCATCAGCAGATGCGTTGTCGGCCACAACCAATTCCATGTCTGGATAGGTACTGGCCAATATGGAAGGCAGAAACTGCTCCAGGTATTTCCGCCCGTTGTAATTAATAATGACTACTGATACTTTGGCCAAACTTATATTCTTTGGAAATAAAAAAGGAGGGCCAAAAATAAGGCTTTGGCCTGTAAACATTCCGTGAATTATGATTTCAGGTGCTTTGCCTACTTTAGCGGCATGATCGGATTTCGTTTTAACTGGCGCTGGCTCCTGGCCCTGCTGGGAATTGCCATTGTTTGCGGAACCATTTTCTATTCGCAATACCTGGCCCAAAAAATCCGAAGGGAAGAACAACAAAAAATTGAACAATGGTTGGCTGCAAGCAAAGCCATATTGAATCCTGACCTGACGCTTCCAAACTTAATCCGTAATGAGCAGCATTCCATCCCAATCATCGAAACCAACGAGAACGATAGCATAACCAGTTTTTTCAATCTCGATTCCCTGCAAATTGCCAACGACAAAAATTATCTTGCCAAACAACTGGTTGTTTTTCGTTCTCAAAATCCGCCGCTGGAGATCAAATGGAGTGATTCACCCTATACCGCCAACCGCTATTATTACGGACATACGGCCCTGCTCGATCAGGTGCGTTACTTTCCGATCATTCAATTGCTGCTGGTCGCCGTCCTGATTTTTTTTATTGTCTATTCCATCACTTCCCATAACCGGGCTACCCAAAATCAGGTCTGGGCCGGTATGGCCAAAGAAACGGCACATCAACTCGGTACTCCGCTCTCTTCCCTTCAGGGCTGGATAGAAATGCTCAAGGAACAGGGGCTGCCTGTTGAAACGGTTGCCGAATTGCAAAAGGATGTAGACAGGCTTAAACTGGTCTCAGACAGATTTAGTAAAATAGGCAGCATCCCACACCTGGAGAAATCTGACCTGATCTTGCAGATTCAGCAGATGCTCGATTATATGCGAAGACGTACCACTTCCAAAGTGCAGTTCAAGTTCGAGACCAACGGCCAGGAACACATCGAAGGTCATATTTCTCCGCCGCTGTTTGACTGGGTAATTGAAAACCTGCTGAAAAATGCTTTGGACGCCATGGAAGGAAAAGGAACCATCGAAGTAAAAATAAAAGATGAATCCGAACAAGTAATTATCGACCTGACGGATTCAGGAAAAGGAATCACTCCAGCCAATGTGCGCCGGGTTTTTGACCCTGGGTTCACTACAAAAAAACGGGGCTGGGGACTTGGACTTTCTCTTTCCAAACGGATCATGGAAACCTATCACAAAGGAGAACTCTATGTAAAACAGTCAGATATCGGAAAGGGAACTACGTTCCGGATCATTCTTCCCAAAATTTGAGGACAGAGAAATTTGGGGACCCGTGAATGGAAATCTAGCGGGGAAAAGCTATTTTTGCAGTCCATTTTAAAGTTTTGAAGCGCGGAGGTGGCGAAACTGGTAGACGCACTACTTTGAGGTGGTAGCGCCGTAACTGGCGTGGGAGTTCGAATCTCCTCTTCCGCACCTGACCCCCCGATGAAAGTCGGGGGGTTTTATATTGTCCCGCCTCCAACCGCCCAAAGTTATACATCTACTTTACTACGTTAAAATATACCATATTCCCACCGGGCACGCCCTGTTTTGTGAGCCCTTGCACAACGAGAACGTATTTCCCTGGCAGATCGGAGGTATAAAAGCTGAATGTGCCGGGTTTCATTTGAGGCGCCCAGCTAAGCAGGGTCCGGAAGTCTGGCATCCGGCTGTTGATCTGATCCTCTGTATCATATACAGGCGAAAAAAACTCTCTTTCCTCCTGCATACCCGGATACTCTAATATGGTGGCGTGGGGATCCATGACAATCCCATTTAGATCACCCTGGTAGGTCGTTACATTCACAATGCCTTCGAAAGTCATATTGCCCAGCGCATACTGGCGGTTCACGAGTTCGATGCGTTTGATCATTTTGGGATCCTGGTGAAACAATTTATCCGCATCGAAAAAAGGAACGCCGTCAATTAAAATCAATGGTGGTTCATGAAAAGCATTTACCCGGGGTTTGTCGGCCAAGATCAATTGGAATTTATCATTTTTCTTTGACACGCTGGCGAACTGAACATATTCCCGCAATACTTCTTCCATAGTCAGAAAACGGGTATAGTTATCCAGCAAATAACTTTCATCCGGTACTACATAAAAACTATTGGTATCGACCATCTGTTGGCTAAATCGGTTGAGCTGCTGCCCATCGTACACACGTTGCACCTGACCTCGCACCGAACGGTATAATAGGGACCTGGAATTTTTATCCGGCGCGATATATTCTGGCAGGACACTGTTAGAAAATTTCTGAGAAAAAGGAGATGTCATTTCAATATGCAGGCTGCTGTCGGATCCTGGTCCGGTCTGTACTACAATTTCTTCCGATCCATAAAAATCCGGCAATTCGAATTTTATATTTCCCTCTTCATCGCTGTAAGTCGTTCTGAATTGTGTTCTCGTTGAAGGGACCGATAAATACGTGGCTATACGGCTCACTGGCATCCCCTTCCCCCCTATCAGTTTTCCATGAAAAATATGCCCAAACATTTCCGGAGGGAATTCAAAGTCCATGGGGGATGGATTTAACAGATTCTTCCATTTAAAACGTCTCCATCCATGGGTCATCAAAAGATTGTTCATGTCCTCCTCCCTTGCAAGGGTCGAATCAAAATAAAAGGAAGGGTTTTCAATTGCCCCCAGCTCCGATTCCAGGTATAAATAATATCGAATATCCGTGGGATCCACCTCCTGCAGGGAATCCAGCAGGTATACAGCCATCGACATATCCGCATCTACCGGATTTCCAGTAGCATCCCTGGCCGAAAGATGTAAATCAATTTTTTTCCGTATCCCATATTCCATATTGATCTCTGTCTCAATCTGTAATTTTTTTTCCGGATACTTAAAATATAATCGTTCACAAACCGGCTGACTGTTTTTATCGAAAAGCGTGAACCGGGAAATTCCATCTTCGAGTTCTTCCGGTTTAATAAAGAAAACGGCTTTTTGCTTAAGAGTTATTTCTCTTTTCACAGGCAGGTTCGCCTGACTACCATGCACAAATAAATAAACATGCTGTCCGTCCAGATCGGGAGAAACCTGTATCTCAACGGCTATTGGGCCTTCCTCCGATTTGAAGACATGCATGCTGTATCCTGTGGGATAAGCATCGGGCAATTGCTGAACGGCCCGATCTCCATTTTGAAAGCGGATCACCGCCTTATAATGCTGGCCTTCCAAAGGAGTGAAGTGAAAACTGCCTAGCCCAAAGTGCAGCGGCCGGAAGTGAAGGATCGTATCTCCCGTCGAGTTCAATAATTCGCCGGAACAATCCATTCCTTTCCCGTATTCATCTACGATGCGGAAAGCGACCTTCGCGTTAAGATTTTGCACGAGGTTTCCACCTTCCGGAAAAAACTGAATATCATAACGCATGGATTTAGATGCCGCACTATCCCTGGACAAATCCCGCGGATTGATGATCCGGAGGGGTTTTTCAAAAAAATATTCCGGTTCGAAATTTTTCATCCAGCTGGTATAGGCCCGGAACCGGTAGACGCCCGATGGAAGGCCTACCGGTATCACCATGGATCCCGCTGCCTCCTTTGGCTTCAAGGATATTTTTTCCTGCAATACATTCAGGTTATTTTTATCAAGAAGTTCCACATAGGCGATCTTGCTCAGTGATTCCGGTCCGCCGAAAACTGCGTTTACATAGTACAACCGAAACCAACAAATCTCGCCCGTCGTATACATGCCTTTGTCGGTATGTGCGAACAGTTTCTCCTGGATATAGGCCGCTTTGTACCGGTTAAATGCAGCCGGGACGACAGAATCGACTGAATTGGCCTGGCCAAGACCGGTAAACAAATTGACAAACAGCAGAGGAGTCAGAAAAAAAAAGATTCTGAAAGAGTTTCCACATTCTAATATGCTAAGATGCTTTTTCATTGTTTTCCAAAGGCTGACAGGTCACTGCCAGAAATCAGGTTTTATGGAGCTACCTCCCTGTGAATTGCAATCGGCGCATGGAATATCTGAATAAGTAATACCAATGAGATTACCGTACGGACTGTACACGTAGTTAACCGGTATGTGGGCGGTATTGGAAAGGATGGATGTTAGATAACCCGGTCCAGAAGCGGTCAGAATGGTATCCAGTCCGCAGGACACCGGATAACCGTGAGGATAACTTCCAGGAACTTCTAAATGATCAATGAATATTCTTTTATCCGTTTCGGTGGTGCAACCTACAAATCCGATAACCGCTTCCGTAGAATCCGTCGTGCAATGAATATTGCCACCTGTTCCCGAAGGCTGTGGATCAAAAATGGTTCCGAGTTGTTCAGTATTCTTTTTAATCTTTTCGTTCCATTCGTACCACTCCTCGCTAAGGGCATATTGTTTTACCAATATGCTGTACCTGACGACGAATTTATCCGTCGATAGAATTGAAACAGAAGTCAACGGAAACCGAGTGATCAGGTCCTGTGTCAAATTCTGGGTAGAGGCAATGGATATGGTTTGGGAATAGTCAGACCTCCAGCAATTAAAAATCTGCAGACTGTCTGGCCGGACGATGACCATACTGTCTTTATAAAGAAGCTGGGATTGGTAAAAAGCGGTATACTGCCAGGTTTCTTCAAACTGCCATTGGTAATATTTGGTCAGGTTTTGACCATCGTGGGTGCTAACGAAAATGGAGACCTGATTTCCATCGGACGACCAGTTTACAGAATCGATCGCAGGGGTTATGTTTACTTGCGAATATTCAGATAAATAATCCCTCCCATTAGACGTTACAATGTGCAGTCTGTAGCGTTGATTCGGGTAAAAAGAAATCTGGTCAACAGCATATCTTCCCAAGCCTTGTTCGGTCAAAGGAAAATAACCACTGCTTTCGGATTGCACTTCCACAAATGCGCCCGTTTCAAACAGAATCTGTGTTGAATCCAGTCCGTTTACCCGGCTCAATTGAATGATGGTAGGACCTGTACCCAGGTTTATATATCCTTCCACGACCAGATTCCCATTTAGGGGTTTGGGGATATTCGGCATATATTTATCCTTACAGGCGACCGAGAGGATCATGAACAACAAATAAGATATCCGCTTCATATTTTCAAAATCTCACATTGTAATTAATAAAGGGAATGGCATGGCCAAAAATGGAAAGTTTGTATCCATTCACCACACCGTTTTCCGTGATAAAATAAACCGAATAGGGATTCCTGGTTCCAAAAAGATTGTATACGCCGATGGTCCATGAATTGTGGAATATCTGATGGACCTTATGATTGCCGTCCACATTCATCGATACATCGGTCCGGAAATAATCTGGAATCCGGTATGCATTCCGTTCAGAATACCAGGTTCTGAAAGAACTATCATAAGAATATACGCCTACCGGAAGGGTAATGGGTCTTCCCGTACTGTAGGTGCTGTTTATTGAAAAGCTGAAGCGATGATTTACGCGGTAATTCAATACCATCGTAGCTGAATTGGGTTCGTCGTAATTGGCCGGATAGTAATTCCCATTGTTGATCAGTTCCCCGGCATTGTTATCATCCTGTTGCAAGAGCGCACGGGAATAGGTATAACTGAGCCATCCGTTCAGCTTGCCGGTGGCTTTTTTTATCATGAATTCGATGCCATAAGCTTTGCCATGCGTATTGATCAGTTCTGTTTCAATATGGTGATTCAACAACAGGATGGCCCCACTCTTATAGTCAGGATAGTTCTCTATTTTTTTATAATAGACTTCCACGGATGTCTCGATGGTATTGTTTTTTAAATTTTTATAGGCCCCCAAAGAAATCTGACTTCCCCATTGTGGCAGGATATTCGGATCACTGAGTTTCCAGATATCCGTGGGTGAAATAGAAACCGTATTCGACAGGGTCTGGATATATTGCCGCATTGTATTGTAGCTTCCTTTGAGAGAAAAATTATCAGAAAGCTCATACCGGAGAGAAAGCCGGACTTCCGGACCACCATAAGTCTTTATGATTTGTCCCGGACCATACGTCTTTGTGGACAAAATATCATCTTCCGTTTTGGGCTCACCAGGTGCATATTGATTCACCGTTTGTGGGCCCAGGTAATTATATATAGAATAACGCAGGCCGGCCTCCACTACGACACTGGGGGTTATGGTATATTTGTCGCTGATGTACAAGGCACTTTCCAGCGCCTGTTCATGGTTTACCGTATCGGGCTGTACGATCGATAATTTTCCTACGGGTGCATAGTTACCGGGATTCAATAAATAGTAGAGGGAATTCAGGCCGAACTCCAGATTGTGTTTAGGATTCAGCAAATAATTAAACTGGGCCTTGAGGTAGGTTTGATTGATATTGAAGTCCAGCCTATAGGCGTTGGCCGGATTGTAAGAACTGGTAATATAATAGTTATACCGGTCATATCCGGTGGTAAACAGTCCATACAATTTGTCAGAGAATGAATGTTTCCATTTCAGGGAAAGATTGAGATTTCCGTAACCATAGGTTGTATCGCTGTTCAAATTGAAATTGTCCTTGCTTGTATAAGCCGTCAGGTACAGGTTATTGTTTTTGTTAATCTGGTGACTGATATTGAGGTTGAGATCATAAAAAGAAGCCCGGCTTAGTTTGTATTCGGGAGGAAGCAGGTTCAGCAGCCAGTTCGCATAAGTAGTTCTTCCACCCAGGATAAAAGATGTTTTGTCTTTTACCAGCGGCCCTTCTATTTCCAGACGGCTTGTAATCAGACCGATGCCAGCAGATCCGGCAAACTCTTTTTTATTTCCTTCCCGGCTCACCACATCTACCACGGAAGACAACCTTCCGCCATAGCGTGCCGGGATACTGCTTTTGTACAACTCCACCGTTTTTACCAGGTCGGGATTGAAAGCGGAAAAGAATCCAAAAAAATGGGTGGGATTATAAATGGTCGCGTCATTGAATAGGAAAAGATTCTGGTCAGCAGCTCCGCCCCGTATATTCAATCCCGTACTGGCTTCTCCGACCGATTTCACGCCGGGCAGGGTCAGCAGCACACGCAGCAAATCGGTTTCACCAAAAAGCATGGGTACTTGTTTGAGCGCTTTAATATCTAGCTTCTGAACGCCCATTTGTACGCCCCGGATATTACTCATTTTTTCAGCTGATACCGTAACATTCTTGAGCATCATCACCTGGCTTTGCAAACTGATATTCAGCTTCCCATCGCCCGAAAGCATGATCTGACGGTGGGTATCTTTCATGCCAAAGCTTTGAATATTCAAGGTCCATCTGCCTTTTGGAATGGTGATGGCATAGTATCCGTATTGATCAGTTAATACACCGATCCTGGGTTTGTCAATATACACGGATGCACCCGTGATGGGCTCACCGGTTTTTACATCCCGAACGTATCCGCTGAGCAGGGCTGTGGGTTGTCCGTTTTTAGTGGCATTGATTCCGATTTGGTATAACTTATTTTCCAGCGCCGCGGTCTGGATATACTCCGCCTGAGCGGCATTGTTCCTGGCATCTTCTACGTAATTTTTTCTTTTCCCTTTTACGGATTCAGGAGGCAGGGTGTTCAGCGTCGTATCGATTACCGTCAGTTTTGTCAAGAATACTTCATTGTCCAGGCCGAAAGAATAATTGTAATCGGTATTTAGAAAAGCCCTCGATAAAACGGAACTCAGCGGTTCGTTATCTACCTTCAGGGTGATGCGCAGGCTATCAAACAAAGACTGATCGTAATAAAAGAAATAATTTGTTTTCCTTTCCAGCTCTTCGGTAAACTGAGAAATGGTGAGGTTCTGGAAGTTTCCCGTTATGAATTGCTGTCCACGTTGCTGAGCATGCAGTTCCGGAATATAAAAACCGGATGATACCACTAGTAAAATCACTACTGAAAACTGCCGCATACTATTTCACCAGTTTGTCATAATAGTCTGCCACCTGAATCAACACATTTCCCATATTGTCGTCCTGCAGATTATTCTTTTCAATAAAATGTTTTAATTCTTTTTTGTGATCAGAAAAAATATTGGGTAAACTTCCCACGGTTTTTACTCGTATGTAGACCTGACCTCTTCTGATATAATAAACCTCATCCGTTACCATGTAGCGGGGAATCCCCTCTGTCGCAAAGGTTTCTTCCCGGATGTATTTAATAGTTTGTTTGAGCACGCGGGAAGGTCCGTCATATAGCAGTTCGTAAAATCCGGTAGCAGGAATCCCGGAATGGGTCGAATCAGCCATCAGTCGAAGAAATTCATTTTCCCCAATGTCAAATGATGAAACCCGCTCATTGATCATCTGCAATTCGTAACCATCTTTGAGCAGAATCAAGAACTGTTGTAGGTCATCATACTTCAGCAAGACGCTGTCATAGAAAATTCCGTTGTACACAACGGATCCTCGCGCAAATTGGTCGGAGGGAAAATAGGCGGATCCCAGGCGGAATGGATGGGGGTATTTTTCATACCGGACGCCGTTATTCAGTGGGGACTGGTCTCCCTGTTGATTTTGGTATACACTGGCCGAGTGGGCGTATGCAGCCTGGTGCATCATGCTGTCTAAGGATCTGGGTTGCGCGAATGCCTTTTGAGCATATATAAAAAAGGACAGGCAAACTATGCCAGGCAATCCAAATTTCATTTCTTAGTGCGTTAATCGGAGCATACGGACAGTAGGCAGGAAGACGATAACGACACCAAGTTAAACAAATCCACTATTTCAAAGCGGGAAAATTTCCTTTGTCGAAAATACTTTCCTCCGCAATGGTTTTCTCAATATCCTGCCATTTGCGCGGAGCGTCGGCTGACAAAAGAGTGTAACCGTCTTTACCAATGAGCACATCATCTTCAATGCGCACCCCGATATTCCACCATTTTTTATCAACCGGGCTTCCAGCAGGAATATAAATCCCCGGCTCTACAGTGATTACCATATTTTCTTTCAGCTTGTCATAACTTCCTTTATCATGGACGTCAAGACCCAGATGGTGCGTCATCCCGTGTGGATAATACTTTTTTACGTCTTTGGCATTGTTGATCAAACCAAGCCGCAATAAACCTGCTGCGAGCACTTGGGTGGTTTTGGCTTCCAGGGAATCAAAAGAAACGCCCTCCCGGCAATACTTGAATGCTTCCTCCTGGGCGTCATAAACGATCTGGTAAATGGCCTTCTGTTCCTCTGAGAATTTGCCGTTAGCAGGAAATGTCCGGGTTACATCCGCGGAATAACCATGGTACATGGCCCCCACATCCATTAGGACCAATTGATTTTTTACCGTTAGCGCACTATTGTCTTCATAATGCAATATGCATCCGTCTGCTCCGGCTCCGACAATGGGAGCATATCCTTCATCCTCCGCTCCATATTTTTTGTGCACATACAACATGATGCCTTCCAGTTCACGTTCTGACATGGCCGGATTGACCGCCTTCATGGCTTGCGTATGGGCGATACTGGAAATTTCCACTGATTTTTTAATCAAATGGATTTCTTCCGGAGTTTTGATACCCCTCATCTCTCCCGTATAATTGTTAAATGCGATGGGGCCTGCGACTATAACACTGTAATTTTTCTTAAAATCCGCCAGGGTTGTTGAATCCGGATTGGCAAGCAAAGCCTTAATCCAAAAATTTTTCTTGAATGCCTCGGAATTTAAGTGGGATTTGATGATGGTAATAAATCGAGGCAAATTGTCTTTGTTGGCACGCATATAGATCCTGTACAGCAAAGCGTTTAAAGCTTCATCCGTTTTGACCAATCCCGCGTTTTTAATGACCTGACTCACCAGTGACTTCAAACTGCCTGCTGATAAATCTCCCAGTGTATCGGGCAGATAATCGTAAATAACTGTATATTTTTTGAGATCTATGGGAAAGTTTTGGAGATCTTCCCCGTTGTACACTCTTTTAAATCCCAGCGAAGCCTTTACGCCTTCGACACCCAGGCGTTTACCCGTCCACTGCTCAGCCGAGGGATCGCGGTGTTGTACAAAAAATAATTCATTGTAACTGCTGTCCCCATCCGGTTGTACATCCTTGAAAATAAACAACACTGAATTGGGTTCCTTATATCCGGAAAAATAATACAGATCTGGATTGGGATGGTAGGTATAGTCCACGTCCCTGGAAAAAACTTCTTCCGGATAGGAAAAAATCACCACCACGGAATGGGGAGGCATGAGAGCCCGCAAGGCTTGGCGGCGTTCGGCATGAAAAGCGGGAGTTAAATTATCAGACGGCAAATTATCGGTTGAATTGTCTGTTTGGGCGTAGCCAGAATAAGAAAAGCCGCAAACGAATACAACGATGGAAAGCAATGTGGATATACGTTTCATAATTTATAATATCTGTCCAGGAAAAGTAATACTTATTGTTGTATCATAAACTGACGGGCAATACTATTGAGGTATCCGTCTGTCCAACTCATCGTGTATACGCCAGGAAGGATGCCGGTAAGGTCCACCCGGGTCGTTGTTTGATTGGCGGCCAACTGAATCTCTCGCATGATTTTTCCACTACCGTCAAGAACCCGGATTACCGAGAGATTGGAAATGGCTGGATTGACTACCATGATGTAATTGGTCGCCGGATTGGGATACAGCTGAATTGTATTGCTCAGGAAAGAGACCCCAACAAAATAACTGTAAGTGAGATTCCCGCTGGTATCCTTCATCTGAATCCGGTAATAGTTCATGCCATTGACGGGTTGCAGATCCGTATATGAATAGTTCTGTATGCCCTTCAGTTGCACGGATGGCAGCGTGGCCAATCCACTGAAGGATACCGTGTCCTTGCCGCGTTGAACCGTATACTGAACAATGGATTGATCATTTTTGACCGTCCAGGCGACACCAATCTTTCCTGACGTATCCTGCAGCGCAAGCTGTTCGAAAACAAAGGCGGTGGAATCTACAGTCGGTGGAATAAAAAGGAAGCCCGCAAGACTGTCGCTGTGAGTGGCCGTTTTGATTGCTACCGCTCCGCTGGATCCCGTGCCGACGACTGCGGTGACTACACTGTCTGATACCACAATGAAAGAAGCGGCGTTCGTTCCGCCAAAACTCACTGCAGTCAGTCCCTGAAGGTTTTTGCCATGGATGGTTATCACAGAGTCTGTAGAACCGGAACTGGGACTAAAGGACAATATCTGTGGCAAAGCAACGGTTGGCGTGTCGAAAACAAATCCCGCTAGACTATCGGCTCCGGCTGTTGTAAATACTGACAGGTACCCGCTGGCACCCAACCCGACCACCGCGGTAATCACCGAATCGGAAACAACTCTAAAGGATGCCGCTGGTATTCCACCAAAATCTACCGTAGTGACTCCGTTGAGGTGTTTTCCAAGGAGGGTTATGGTGGAATCCGTTGAGCCGGAAGTCGGACTAAAGGACAGTAGCTGAGGCATGGCGGGCGTCGGTGTGTTGAAAATAAATCCAGAGAGGCTATCGGCGCCCGTAGCTGCGTACACATAAACATAACCGCTGGATCCTCTACCGGTTACGGCCACGATCACCGAATCAGAAACAACCGTAAAGGATGCTGCCGCCGTTCCACCAAAACTTACAGCCGTTACGCCGGTTAAATGGTGTCCAAGAATCGTAATCGTGGAGTCCGTCGAACCGGAGCTGGGACTGAAAGAAAGTATTTGTGGTGCAGGGAGGACTGGTATAATGAAAATAAATCCAGCCAGACTATCGGCTCCCGTCGGCGTAAATACGGACACATATCCTGTGGCACCCTTACCGGTCACAGCCGTAATCAGGGAATCGGAAACCACGCTAAAGGATGTTGCCGGTATACCACCAAATTTTACGGATGTGGCCCCTGTCAGGTAGAGTCCTTTGATGGTGATCAGGGTACCGCTGTCGCCACTGGCGGGACTAAAGGAATACAAATGCGGAAGATTGATCAGGAATACAAATCCCGCCAAAGAATCTGTACCCAGCGGAGAAATTACTTTTACAAATCCAGAAGCGCCCGCTCCTACCGTTGCCGTGATAACAGAATCTGAAATCTCAGAAAAACTCTCGGCAGGGATATTGCCAAACAATACACTGGTCGAACCCGACAAATGATTTCCCTTAATCGTTACAACGCCAGTACTATGTACGCTATCGGGACTGAAAGAAGTTAATTTCAAACGCAGATATTCAAAACCCGCCAGAGAGGCAAGGCCCATGGCTGTTGACACTTCTACCTTGCCCGTGCTGCCGTTGCCGACAATGGCCCTGATCAGGGTATCGCTGTTTGATACGATTGAGAGGGCCGGCGTACCGCCAAAACTTACCGTCAGTGCACCCGTCAGGTGATTTCCCGAAATCGAAATCGTATCCCCTTGTTTGCCTGCCACTGGATTGAAGGAACTGATCACCGGAGGCACGCCGCTGCCTGCCAGGTTTCTGAAAATGGAAATGCTATTGGCATGCGCTTTTACAACGATGATCTCTGGTTTGCCATCTCCATCCAAGTCTCCTGAACCGATGGTACCAACGCCCGAAGCAATGGGAATGCTAAAAGGTGCAGCCATGGTAATAGGGCCCCCACTGGTTGTATTCTTAAAAACGGAGATGGCGGGTGCTCCTTCATCGAGTACAGCTATATCGGGTTTACCGTCACCGTTGAAATCAGCCAGTGTCACGCCGGTCGGCGTACCGGTAAACGGCAGATCCTGGCGCGTTGCAAATGATATAACGGAACCGGATGAGTTGTTTTGAAAAATGGAGACCAAGTTGACCGTAGAAGAGGTTGTTGTGACCAGGTCGGGTTTACCGTCCTGGTTCAGATCTGCCACAGCTATAGAAATCTGCTGACTAAAACCAGTCTGGATAACAAACTGCTGGACTACATCTAAAGAGATGGTACCGACCACGCTGGTATTTCTAAAAACAGATAAATAATTTCCGGTAGCCACCGCGATATCCGCTTTCCCGTCTCCATTCAGGTCGCTGATTACTACGGCGCCAGAATATCCGTTGACAGGAAAGTATCCTACGAAACTATAGGCGATATGTTGTCCGGAACTGATGTTGCGGTAAATGTGCGCCCCCGGAAAATAATCGGAGGTTACGACGATATCGGGTCTGCCGTCTCCATCCAAGTCCCCTGTGGCGATATGAAATCCACCAGGGCCTCCTTGATTCAACAATTGAAAATTCGACAACTGACTATTTCCGGGAACACTGATGTTTTGAAAAATCGAAACTGCAATGTCATCACTGCCGTTGCTGATGGCCAGGTCGATTTTACCATCGCCATTCAGATCGGTTGGCGCAATCTGAATGGAAGCATCCGTCGGATCCGTGGAATACCGATTTCCCTGTGTAAATCCAATGGTACCGGTTGATCCGGTATTTTGAAGGATGGATAAAGATGTCGATCCCAGACTGCCCGTATTGAATCCCACGGTAAGATCCGGTTTGCCATCGCCATCTATATCCACGACAGAGGCACAATAGGGACTTACATCTGTCGGGATCACCTTTTCCACATCAAAAGACGATGCGTTAAAACCGGTGTCCTGACTGGAAAATGTTACTACAAAGGGATTTTGTGCATAGGCTGTAGTGCCTTTCGTCGTCACAGAAACAGGCAACAGATTGGCGCCGGCAGGGACAATGGCTGTGATCGAATTTGCGCTGGCTGAAACAACGGTGGCCCGAACGGCTCCAAAATAAACAATATCATTTCCGGGGGTTGGATCAAAATTATTTCCTGATATCTGCACGCTGGTACCCAAGGGTCCCATTGCGGGTGAAAAGGAATTGATGACAGCACTGATGTTGAAAGTAAATCCGGTAACCGAAACCGTATCGCCGATATTGTCCAGCAATATGTCTCCGCTGGACCCGTTGCTTATTCTTACCAGCAGGAGTGTATCGGCAACGACGGTAAATCCAGCCGAACTCGTTCCGCCCAGATAAACGGATTTGGTCGTGGACAGATACCTGCCATGAATATAGATCGTATCGCCTGGACCTCCTGTTTGCGGAGAAAAAGAAAAAATATTCGGTGGTTGAACAAAAATAAATCCGTTGCTGCTAGCCGTACCATACGAAGTCGTCACCTGAACCATTCCAGAAGCGCCCGTTGACACCACGGCAATTAAAATGGTATCAGACAAAGCCACAAAGGATGCAGCGGGAACGCCTCCAAAACTCACTGCATTGGTTGTTAATAAATAACTTCCGTGAATTAAAATAGTATCCCCCTTACCTGCAAACAAAGGCAAAACGGATTTTAAAACAGGCGGATGAATATAGACAAAGGGGCCGGCAGAATCCGTTCCCAGCGATGTGGAGACATAGATTTTCCCACTGGATCCCGGTCCGACAACGGCGGTGATCAAAGTATCGGCTGTCGCGGTGAATGACTGAGCAAGGCTGTCACCGAATATTACTTGGGTTGTTCCGGACAAATGAGTTCCGGTAATGGTTACCGTCTGACCGATGCTGGCACTATCCGGAGTAAATCCGGTGATCCGGGGTGCACTCTGATTGATGAGGGTTTCAAAAATAGAAATGGTAGAAGTGCCTTCATTGGCGACTGCCAGCTCCGGTTTGCCGTCCCCATCGAGATCGACGATGACAACTCCATAAGGAAATAGACCAGCAGTAAAATCAGATTTGGCAGCAAAAGAATTTTTATCCAGCACACCGGCAGTTGAAATATTTTTAAAGACGGACAGCGTTCCGGACTGACTGTTGCAAACCGCAATATCCGGTTTCCCATCGCCATCCAGGTCTCCTACGTCCAGCAAATCCGGTGCGTTGCCAGAAAAAAAACTTACCGGAGCAGAAAAAGAGGAGGCGTTGAGGGTGCCCGTTATAGACTGGTTCCTTAAAACACTGAATGTATTGGAATCGGTATTGGACACAACGAGATCGGCTTTCCCATCTCCATCAACATCCGTGACGGCGAGATGGAAAGGCCCTTTGCCCGCCGGGTAGCTTACACCTGCAGCCAGAGAATTGTTATCGATCGTACCCGGTACCGAGGTATTTTGATAAACCGTTACCGTTCCATTTGTCCGGTTGGCAGTGATGATCTCCGGTTTTCCATCACCGTCCAGGTCTGCGACGGTCATAAATTCTATTCCGCTTACCCCGTTGTATCCTGCAGGTGCAGAAAAAGATGCATTGCTGAGCAGGCCGCCTGCTGAATTATTCTGGATGATTTTTAATAAACCCGGTTGCTGGGTATCCATCTGCACGATATCAGGCCTTCCATCTCCGTCAATATCACCTACACAGATGGTCGTCCCCGCATCCGGTAAAATGGCTGCCTTTACAAATGAAATGGTGCCTGCTACCGATTGGTTTTGCCAGACCGTAAGTTGAAAGACGTCCTGGTTGTAGGTTACCAGGTCTGGTTTGCCATCCCCATTCATATCCGTGATGGCTACAATGGTGCACCGGTAACCTGAATAAATATCGACCTCTGAACTGAAGGAACCATTGTCCAGGTTGCCTGGGGTGGAAGTATTTCTAAAAAGCCCGATGTTTCCGGAAGCATAGGAGGCTATCAGATCAGGTTTCCCATCTCCATCCAGGTCCACGGATTTAATAAATATTGTGTTGGCCCCTCCGGGACTTGTCTGTACAACGGCTGATTGCGCGATCGAGGTCAGGGTCGAGGCGCCACCGGCAAACACGGATAAAAAAGCAGCCGAAGAAAAACCAGTTAGATGAGCCGAAGTATCCGTCACACTGATGGGCTGGTTGGTAGCACCCGTAGGTACGATTACCTGTATGCTGTTGGTTGTCGCGGAACTAACCAGGGCCTGGGTGGCTCCAAAAAAAACAAAATCCGATGTGGAAACCCCGTTGAAATTGCTGCCCAGAATGGTGACGGTGGCACCGGCGGCCGCTGAATGGGGACTGAAGGAACTGATAATGGGTTGGGCCAGCAGTTTACAAGAACAGACAACCAGTAGTAAGTTGGAAAGCAATAGATTGAAGCATAAGGCTTTAGCCTTATAAGTGATTGTCATTCAGTAACTGGTTTGGGCTAAAAATAGTACATTAATCCCCATTTGCAAAGGCTACTTATATAGACCATTTTCCTGGTTTTTAGAGGTGTAATTCACCCAAAGTTTATTTGTAATTCGAGCGCACTATATTTGCGTGGCTCAAAGATCCTTTTTTCCTGACTAGATCGGGAAGCGTAAACTAGCCGCTCCAATGGGGGGGTATTTTTTTCAAGGGATCGCGCTGGTTCCTTAATTCTGTACACATGAGATTTTTATATTTATCGCTCTTAGTTGGACTGCTCCTCTCCTGCAGCAAAGCAACCAATTACAGTTCCTGCAATTTAAATTATACTGCGTCCAGTGGATTGGATTCTACCAGGCAGGTTCAATACCTGGCCGTTACGGCGGGCAGCGGCGGCACCATCAATTCCATTTCTTATCTGGATTCAACTGGAAGCATCACGGTTAAAAATCCGGTCCTGCCCTTTACAGCAAAAACAAACCTGAAAAAAGGCACCATCATTACGATGTCCTTGGTGGGAACGGCCAATCATGGGGGCAGCATTAATATGTCGGTAATTACCGATAGTATCTCGGTCGTTTCCTGCAGTAACTGAATAACACGGGGAAAAATTTTACGGTTAGCTTTGCCTGAACCCAACCAAACTACAGCGTGAAGGTGCTGGAAAATGATATCAGACATGTACAGGTTATCCGCTATGTCACGCCTTTGCGCGAAGGGGGTTCCCTGCCGGCGATTGCCGAAGCAGACGATCAGTTTCTCTATGTGATAAAATTTCGAGGAGCGGGCCAGGGTGCCCGATCGCTCATCGCCGAATTCATTGGTGGTGAAATTGCCCGCACCCTGGGTCTCCGGGTTCCGGAAATCGTACTGGCTTCACTGGATGCGTCTTTTGGAAGAACAGAACCCGATGAAGAAATTCAGGACCTGCTCAAAGCCAGTGTAGGACTTAATCTGGGGCTCCATTACTTATCCGGCGCGATCAGCTTCGATCCACTGGTCACTTCCGTGAAGGAGGACCTGGCTTCTTCGATCGTATGGCTGGACAGTCTGTTGACCAATGTGGACCGTACTTCCAACAACACCAATATGCTGGTCTGGAACAAAGAACTTTGGCTCATCGATCATGGAGCCTCTTTATACTTCCATTTTGCACCAGAAAATTGGGAAATAAAAGCGGAGACCCCTTTTGCAGCCATTAAGAATCATGTATTGCTTCCCTATGCTTCTGGTCTGGTGGCGACGGATGAAAAATTTCAATCCATCCTCACATCAGAAAAAATAAAAGATATTGTGGAAATGATTCCCGGTGAATGGCTGACGGAAAACCATCCTTCGGCAACAGAGGCCCGGGATATGTATTCCCGTTATCTGCAAATCCGAATGGCATCCTCAAAAATTTTTATAAAAGAAGCAAACCATGCCCGAGCAGCACTCCTTTGATTATGCCGTCATCCGCGTGGTTCCCAAAGTGGAGCGGGAGGAATTCATGAACGTGGGAGTGATTCTGTATTGCCAGTCGCTTTCGTTTCTGGATGCCTTGTTCTTTCTGGATGAACCGAGGCTGCGGGCGCTTTCACCCCAGCTGGAAATGACAGAAATAAAAGAACACCTCGCCGCTTTTTGTCATATCTGCAAAGGGGGTTCCAACGCTGGTCCGATCGGCAAACTGGACATGGGTTCCAGGTTTCGCTGGTTAACAGCCACCCGCAGTACGGTGGTGCAGTGTTCCCGGGTTCATCCCGGACTCACGACCGATCCCGCTCTTACCCTGAAGAGTCTGCACAGTCGACTGGTGAAGGAACAATAAATCTGTTCTGGTTTTCTACGAATCAGATTATCTTAGTGTCCCTTTCAAAAAACAACTGCATATGTTATTCAAACGATTGACTGCTGTACTCTGTTTATTTTTCTGCCTCTCCAATTTACATGCCCAGACCGCGGATATAAAAGCCAAAGTAGACAAACTACTCGGCCAAATGACCCTGGATGAAAAAATCGGACAGATGACTCAAGTCACCCTTTCCGTGGTCGCCCAAGGTGGCTGGAGCAACCAAGACGGATCCCTGGATTCGGTAGCCCTTAAAAAAGCAGTGCTCGATTACAAAGTGGGATCGATTTTGAATACAACGGCCCATGCCCTGTCTGTAGAAAAATGGAGAGCCGTTCAAACAGAAATTCAGGATGAAGCCAAAAAGTCCCGGCTGAAAATCCCGGTCATCTACGGCCTGGACGGTATGCATGGACAAACCTATACACTCAATTCCACTCTTTTTCCTCAAAATATTGCCATGGCCGCTACCCGAAATCCGGAGCTGGTTGCCCAGGCTGCCCATATCACCGCCAATGAAATGCGCGCTTCCGGCGTCCGCTGGGAATTCGCGCCGGTACTAGACTGTGGCCGTCAGCCCCTATGGTCCAGATTTCCGGAGACTTACGGAGAAGACGTTTACATCGGCAAAACGATGGGGGTTACAGCCATCCAAGCCTACCAGGCAGATGGACTGACAAACCCCACGGCTGTTGCGGCCTGTATGAAACATTATCTGGGTTATTCAGCAGCCAGGACAGGCAAAGACCGCAGCCCTTCCTATATTCCGGAAATTGAGTTGCGAGAATATTATCTGCCCCAGTTTCACGATGCCATTCAGGCGGGCGCTGCGACCATCATGATCAATTCCGGAGAAATCAACGGTGTTCCGGTGCATGCCAGTAAATATCTGCTGACCGATGTGTTGCGCACGGAAATGGGATTTCAGGGCGTGGTGGTGACCGATTGGGAGGATATCATTCGCCTTCATACGCGGCATTTGGTTGCCAGCAGTCCCCGTGCAGCGGTTGCGATGGCCATCAACGCGGGCATCGATATGAGTATGGTACCTGGAGACTATTCATTTTTTGATTTGCTCAAAGAAGCAGTCCAGAAAAACGAAGTGTCCATCGAGCGGATCAATGAAGCCGTTGCTCGGATACTCACGCTCAAATATCGACTGGGGCTTTTTGACAATCCCTATCCGGAACAAGGCAGCCTTTCCAATTTCGGCAAACCTGCATACCAGCAGGCTGCATTGGTCGCTGCACAGGAGGCCATGACCCTGCTCAAAAATCAAAACAATATTCTCCCCTTATCAAAAGATAAAAAAGTGTTGGTCGCCGGTCCATCCGCTGCCAGCATCGCTCCTTTAAATGGATGCTGGTCTTATACTTGGCAGGGAAATCAGGAACAATGGTACCCTGCTGACAGCAAAACCATTGGCGAAACCATTGCTGAAAAAACGGGGGGGCAGGTCAACCCTCATCAGTGTAAAGGGTTTTGACGCTGCGCAAAATTTTGATACCAGCCGTCTGAAAGCGGCAGCGGCAGATGCCGATGTGATTGTACTATGTCTGGGAGAGAATGCGTATGCAGAGAGTCCCGGTAATATCAACGACCTGGCCCTACCTGAAAATCAAATGGCTCTCGCCCGGGTGGCGGCAGCTACCGGCAAGCCAGTCATCCTCGTCTTGACGGAGGGCAGGCCCCGGCTCATTACAGGAATTGAACCCTCGATACAGGGAATTCTGATGGCCTACTGGTCCGGCAAAAAAACTGCTGAAGCTGTGGCGGACGTACTGTTCGGAGATTACAATCCTGCGGGGATCCTGCCTTATTCTTATCCCCGTTATTCGGGAGAAATCGTTTTATATGACCGCAAACACACCGAGGATGTCCGGGAAATTTTTAATTCGGATATGACCTGGGATGGCTACCATCCGCTTTTCCCTTTCGGATGGGGTCTGAGTTATACAACTTTCACCTACGGACCCATCAGCCTGAGCAGCAGTTCCCTCCAGGGTTCGGGCAGCCTGACGGTAAATATTACAGTGACCAATTCCGGATCCATGGCAGGCAAACACACCGTAGAATTATATTCTCACGAGCACTATGCTCCCATCACGCCCTCTATGCAAAGGTTGCGCGCATTTAAGAAGATTAGCCTCAAGCCCGGCGAGACCCAGACCGTTTCCTTTACCCTACAGGCAGCTGATTTAGCCTTCATCCATGCAGACCTTAAAAAACTAACGGAACCAGGAGATTTTGACCTGATGATTGGAAACCAGAAAGCGAGCTTTAGTTATCAACCCTGAAAGCGCGAACTTCATGATTAATTATCCTGTGTGATGAAACGGATCGTGTCTTCCTTTTTGGTTGTATTTATTTTGATCCTATCGGGTAAGAATCCGGCATATGCTCAATCGGATACCAAGACCAAACAGGTAAAACCTCCTTCTAAGGCCATTGATTCAGAAAAAAATATCATCCTCACCAGGCAGTCAGAAGATTTTCAGGCTTCAAGAATCGAACAGGTGAAGGATTCCCTGCGCCTGTTGGAATTAAAAAAGGAAATTCTTCAGCTGGGCGCAGCCAACAGTACACAAAAAGCGGCATTGTCCCAGGAGAGGGATCAACTTCAAAACAAGGACTCCCTGCGTACTGCCTTAGAGAAAATAAAAATCGATTCCCTGAGGTCCATCGTCAGCGGATTCCCGGTCTATATCTCCCGGGATACCCTTTTTTATATTTATGCCAAACTGGGAAGTTTTACACCCAGGGAGAGAGCCACGGTGATTATCAGCCGGATTCAAAAACTTGCGAAGGATTATTTTTTTTCGGCCGATTCCCTGGCCATCGTCCATACCGAGTATACGACCGATGTAGTCTATCAAGATCATATCCTGCTCAGCATTTCTGATCAGGATGCCCTGTGGATGAGGTCAACCAAAGAGAAACTGGCAGAAATATACCAGTTAAAAATTGCCCAGGCTGTCCGGGAATACAAAAATGAACACAGCTGGGAAACGATGTTGAAGGAATATCTAATGGCGGCCTTGGTATTGTGTCTTCTTATCCTGATTATTTTTTTCACAAACCGATTTTTCAGATGGGTAAAAAATAAAGTAGAAAAACAAAAAGGATCCATCATCAAAGGACTTAAAATCCGCAGTTACGAATTCCTTGACAGTAGCCGAGAAGTAAGAGTTTTGTTTTCTTTGATCAATTTCATTAAATGGATAACCGTTCTGGTGTTGGTCTACCTTTCCCTCACCATTATGGTAGGCATTTTCCCCTGGACAAGTGGTTTTGCCGGTGAACTACTCTCCTATTTCCTGGACCCGATTAAAGGAATTTTTGTTTCCATTTGGAATTATCTTCCCAACCTGTTCACCATTGTTGTGTTGATTGTTTTTTTTCGGTACCTGTTGCGTATACTCTATTATTTCAAAACAGAAATTGAAAAAGGCTCGCTTAAAATCCCCGGATTTTATGTGGACTGGGCCAATCCAACATTTCAGATCATCCGCGTATTGGTTTTGGCTTTTATGCTGATCGTCATTTTCCCCTATCTACCGGGATCGGATTCACAGGTCTTCAAGGGAGTATCTGTTTTTCTGGGTGTGCTTTTTACTTTTGGATCCGCCGGCGCCCTGAGCAATATCGTTGCCGGCCTTGTCCTGACTTATATGCGGGCTTACCGGATCGGAGACCGGGTAAAAATTGGAGAAGCAACCGGGGACGTGGTGGAAAAATCCTTGCTGGTAACCCGGATTAAGACCATTAAAAATGAAATTATTTCAATTCCGAATTCCACGGTGATGAGCAGCCATACAACCAATTTTACTTCGGAAGCCGCTGAACTCGGACTGATATTGCATACGACGGTAACCATTGGTTATGATGCCCCTTGGAGACAAATTCATGAATTGCTGATCAAGGCCGCCCTGGCAACCGAGCTGATTGAAAAAGATCCCGCTCCTTTTGTATTTCAGAGCAGCCTGGACGATTTCTATGTAAGCTATCAGATCAATGCTTATACCCGGATATCCAACAGACAGCATATCACCTATTCCCAACTGCATCAGAATATCCAGGATGCCTTCAATGAAGCCGGCGTGGAGATCATGTCTTCTCATTACTCCAATATCCGCGATGGAAATAAGACAACGGTGCCGGACGATCATTTACCAAAGGATTATGTTACTCCCTCTTTCAGGGTAAAACAAACCGGAAAGGATCCCTCGGTTTAAATGGCGAGAAGATTTCGCAAACGCTGTTCCACTTTTTTTGCATCGGGCAATACTTCATTTTCCAGGGCCATATTCATCGGAATGGCCGGCACGTCGAGCGCCCCCAATACTTCGACTGCCGCATCCAGAAAGTTGAAACAGGCATTGGATATACGTCCTGCCAGGGCTTCTGCAAAGGAATTGTTTTGCGCTTCTTCGGTGAGAACAAGACATTTTCCGTGACGGCGGACGGTTTCAAATACCAGGGTCTCATCCAAAGGAAACAAACAACGCAGGTCAATGATTTCAATTTGTCCGGGCAGGTTTTTTGCTGCGCTCATCGCCCAGTACACACCCATTCCATAAGTAATCAGGGCAACCGATTCACCCTGGCTGACGGCTGTTTCATCGGCCTGCAGCACGATGGATCCTTTTCCCAATGGAATCACATACTCACGGGAAGGCTCAATCGATTTTGCCGTTTCTGTTCCTGGTACTTTACTCCAGTAAAGGCCCTTGTGTTCGAGCATGATCACGGGATTGGGATCCAGAAAAGCGGCTTTCATCAATCCTTTCATGTCGGCCGCATTGGAAGGATATACGATTTTCAAACCCTTCACTGACAAGAGGGTTGACTCAATAGAGGCACTGTGATAGGGACCTCCGCCCTGGTAGGCGCCCACTGGCACGCGAATCAGGGCCTGGACAGGAAATTTTCCACCACTCAGATAGCAGGATTTGGCTATTTCCGTAACGAGCTGATTGAATCCGGGAAAGATATAATCGCCAAATTGAATTTCAACAATGGGTTTTAATCCGACCGCACACATGCCCGCGGTGGAACCTATGAGATAAGCCTCCTGAATAGCTGTATTGAAAACCCGTTCATCACCGAATTGTGCAGCGAGCGTCGCTGTTTCGCGAAACACACCGCCCAGTCTTCTGCCAATGTCCTGTCCATATAGTACGGCCAAAGGATGGTCTTCCAAAATCTCCCGGAGGGAAAAAAGCACCGCGTCGACCATGGGTATTTTTTTTCCTTCGGCGGGTGCGCGCTCTCCCTGCTCCGAATCCACGGGCGTGGGAACAAAGATGTTTTCAACCGCAGATTCCGGCCGGGGTTCTAAGGCAGCTCGCGCTCTTTCAAAGGCTTTGGTCACCTCATTTATGGCCTCTGCTTCCATCTTTGATAAATCTTCTTCCGGGATGCCCCGCGACAGGAGCTGCCGTTTTAAGATGGGCAGCGGATCGGTTGCGCGGTGTTTGGCCAGATCGGCCGGGCTTCGGTAAGCTTCCATACGTACCCCACTGGTATGGTGGGTCAAGAGCGGAACCCGTGCCTGAACCAGGTAAGGTCTTCTGTTTTGCCGGACCCATTCAAAGACCTGTTGCATACAATAAAAAGATTGTTCGAAATCCGAACCATCAATTTTAATTCTTTCCATGCCCGAAAAACCGGCAGCATAATGAAATGCATCCATGCTCCTGGCTTCATCGGAGCTCACACTGATTCCCCATTCATTGTCCTGGACCAGATAAATGATCGGCAGTTTTTTCAAAGAGGCAAACTGAAAAGCTTCACTTACTTCGCCTTCTGTGATGCTGGCGTCACCAAAGGAACACAGGGAAAGCGCCCGGTTTTCCAGCTGGCCCGTTTTCTCTAAAAAGGCGAGGCCCTGTGCAACGCCGGTAGCAGGAATGGCCTGCATGCCTGTCGCGCTGCTCTGATGGATAATCGTGGGCTTGTCTGTTCCTTTGAAATTCGGGTGAGCGTAATAGGCCTTGCCTCCCGTAAAAATATCGGATCCTTTGGCCAGCAATTGAAGCATGAGGGTTTCGGGAGAAAAGCCTAGGCCGAGCAAAAGACTTTCATCGCGGTAGTAAGGACTGACAAAATCAAAAGGTTTTAGTTGAAAGGCCGTGGCCAGCTGAATGGCTTCGTGTCCGGAAGAAACCGAATGAACATATTTGCAGACGGACCGGTTTTGCTCATAAGTACTGGCCATGGCGCGGGCCGCGGACATAAGCGCATAAGCGCGGAGCAGAATTTGGGAGTCAATCATTCCATAATTTGAAGATGGGGGATTGGGAGATTGGGAATATTTTTCTTGCATTCTCAAATTCCCAACGATTCAAATCCTCAAATCTTATTTGATTTCCAGTGTCAGCAAACTTTCCTCTTCAATAAAGGCCTCCAGTTCATCCCCCACGACGCATTCCCCCACACCGGCCGGTGTTCCGGTAAATATGAGGTCACCGATATTGATGGAAAAATAAGTGGATATATAGGCTACAATGCTGTCAAAATTCTGCAGCATGAGGCTTGATTTGCCCGTTTGAACCAATTCCTTGTTTTTATAGAGACCGAAATTGATGTCCTTTTTATTTTTGACATTCTGAAAAGGTATCCATTTACCCACTGCTGCCGAATTGTCCCAGGCTTTTGCTTTCTCCCAGGGAAGTCCTTTGGCCTTGAGATCATTTTGAATATCGCGGGCAGTAAAATCGATTCCCACACTCAGGGCATCATAATATTTGGACGCAAAGCGGTCCTGTATATATTTTCCATTTTTGGAAATGCGCAGCACCAATTCACATTCATAGTGAAGTTCATTGGTGAATTCCGGATAATAAAATGGCGTGTGGGCCTGCAGCAGGGCACTCTTGGGCTTCATGAAGATGACCGGTTCATCGGGCACTTCATTATTTAATTCAACGGCATGCGCAACATAGTTACGGCCAACGCAGAATATTTTCATATTCGATCAAGGTTTTAAATAGAAGATTAAGCTGTTGTTAAGGCCTGAAAAGGCTTGGGCTTTGGTCATAGGAAGTGGAATGGCCCCCAGGGGCCTGTTTAGGAATTGGACTGCTAAAATAATGATTCCACATTACAAATCATAGCGTTATCTCCATTTTGTTGTAATCATTCATGGTCCTTTCCAGGCCGGCATGTACAAAAGATTCCACGATTTTAACGGCCCGTTCATTTTTGATTTTCAGGAGCGGCAAATCATGGAGGGGCCATTTTCCCAATACGTATTCAACCTGCATGCCACGGGGGAAATCGTTTCCGACCCCATAGCGTAAGCGGGCATATTTTTCGGTCTGGAGGCTTTCATAAATACTTTTCAATCCATTGTGTCCGGCATCTGAACCGTTACCGCGCAACCGAATTCTGGACAAAGGCAGGGCAATATCATCCGTTATGACCAGGAGACGCTCCAAGGGGATTTTTCTTTTTTCCATCCAATAACGGACGGCATTGCCACTGAGATTCATATAGGTGGTGGGTTTGATGCAGGTAAGTGTTTTGCCCCTATATGAAATTTCTGCGATCGCTGCCAACCGGTCGATTTTAAAAACGCCTTCATATTTGGATACCAGCGCATCCGCCACATCAAAGCCAATATTGTGACGGGTTCCTTCATATTCGGAACCCACATTGCCCAGCCCGACGATTAAATAAGACATAAAAAATAGTGTATGGGAGTACGGGATGAAGATCTGTATTTTCTGTCAACCACAAACAAAAAGGCTGTTTCATAAAATGAAACAGCCTTTTTAAAAGTTAAGTAAATTACTTTTTGGAAGCTGGTTTGGCCGCAGGGGCTTTGGCTGCTGGAGCCGCAGTACCGGCCGCCGCTGGAGCAGCCGCTGCTGCTGGTGCAGCACCTGCAACCGCTGTTGTTTCTTCCTGTTTCAACACGCGGGTCAGAACAATGGAAGCCACTGGAATTCTGGGTGAATTCAAAATTTCATAATGGGCATCCTTTACATCTTCCACCCGGATATTTCCGTTCAGTTCCAGATTGGTCAGGTCTACTTCAATATTTTCGCGCAGATATTTTGGTAAGGTTTTTACCCTCAGCGCCTTCATTTTCGTGATCAGTTTTCCTCCGTCCTTTACCCCTTTTGCCGCGCCGGTAAATTTCAGGGGAATCGTGGCAATCACTTTTTTGTCTTCCACGAGTTCCAGAAAATCCAGGTGATTGAGGTCGTCGGTTACTTTGTCAAATTGAATTTCTTTCAGGATGCAACGATGGGTTGTTCCGTCCAGTTTGATTTCTGCGAGCTGAAAATCCGGTGTGTATACAAGGTTTTTAAAAGCCGTGACTGGCGCTGAAAAGTTCAGTTCGCGAGCACCCCCGTAAATTACACCGGGCACTTTTCCCTCAGAGCGGAGTAGACGGGTGGCTGTTTTGCCGAGTCCGGTCCTGAGTTGTCCTTCGATGGTAATTGTTTGCATGTTTATATTTGATTTAAAAAATACCTACTTGTTTCTGTTTTGCGAGTGAATGAAAAGCCCGGTAATACTTCTGTTTTCAAAGGCATTTCGAATCGCAATCGCAAAGAGTTCCGCCACGCTGAGCACTTTGATTTTGGAACATTTCTGTTTTAGGGGAATCGTATCGCAAACGACGAGTTCCTCCATCACACTGTTTTCGATATTTGCGTAGGCATTTCCGCTCAGCACCGGGTGGGTACACAATGCCCGGATACTTCTGGCTCCTTTTTCCTTGAGCAGTCCCGCCGCTTTTGCCAGCGTACCGCCCGTATCACAAATATCATCGATCAACACAATGTCCTTATCTTCCACATCTCCGATCACCACCATACTGGCAATTTCATTGGCCCTTTTCCGGTGTTTATCGCAAATCACCATTTCCGCATTGAAATAGGAAGCGATTTCCCGAATCCGGTTGGCACTTCCCACGTCAGGGGCCGCAAAGGTAAGGTTTTCCAGCTTTAAATTCTCTATATAAGGGATAAAAATGGCCGAGCTATCCAGGTGATCCACCGGGATATCAAAATACCCCTGGATCTGAGGGGCATGGAGGTCCATGGTGATAACCCGATCGGCGCCTGCCGCCACTAACATGTTGGCTACCAGCTTAGAACCTATGGCTACCCGGGGTTTATCCTTTCTATCCTGGCGGGCATAACCGTAGTAGGGAATGACGGGGACGACTTTATAGGCCGAAGCCCTACGGGCTGCATCGATCATCAACAGCAATTCCATGAGGTTTTCAGTGGGGGCGAAAGTACTTTGAACCAGGAAGACCATGTCTCCCCTTACACTTTCATTAAAAATCGGTTGTATTTCCCCATCGCTGAAATGCTGGATGGTTATCTTACCGGAAGGACAGCCATAGCGTCGGGTTATTTTTTCTGCGAGGTATTGGGATCCCGTTCCGGAGAAAATTTTTGCTATTCCCTGCATAAGTTGATAGTTGCGACGAAGATACTCTTTTAGCCCAAATGACTAAAGACTCAAGGAGAAAGCAGGCTGACTAAAATCGAAATAAAATGCAGGATTTTTTGAAATCGCAAAAAGGATCGTATAGGCGGATTCCGTCCACCTTTGAAGGGTGTTCGCTGGAGGGTTTTTCCTCCATTTTAAATAGGACCCACCTTATTTAATAGAGGCTACCAGTTCAGTTTTTACCGGTGCGTTATCCGCCACGGTTGTCTTGCTAGTCTTGTTGCTGTTTACAACATAGAAAATCGAAGAGCAGACAAAAATGGAAAAGAATAAGGCAACGACATACATACCAACACAGAAGAAGAAGGAGTTCCAGCCACCAATGGCAGAGAGCGTAGATTTCGGTTTCATGGATATTTCTTTAGTTTTTCAAAGGTTTCCGGCTCGGGTTTTTTCCTTTTCAAAGGAAACTACAGGAACAGGGGGATTATAAAGACTAAAAATAGGCCAAATCAAAGTCTCCCGCAAGCGCAAAACTACGTCAAACGCGAAAAAGACTGAGGTACGCGAAGCTCGAAAATTTACTTAGTAAAACTTCGATATTACATTTAACCCGGATAAGCTA
>Ga0206938_1004_pt1 | contig 96950 bp, 88 predicted proteins | sample Alteio_BWOrgHeat_12_FD_152918 | JGI IMG/M metagenome (GOLD analysis project Ga0206938, IMG submission 152918) | Enriched cells from forest soil in Barre Woods Harvard Forest LTER site, Petersham, Massachusetts, United States -... | ecosystem: Environmental > Terrestrial > Soil > Temperate forest >... | reverse complement strand
AAAGCAAAAGCTTAAATTAGTCTAGATTAGAAATAATAGGGACTATACCCAAAAAAGCCATCTCAGTATTTGAGATGGCTTCTTTATTTATGGTAAAAGATAAAATCAGGCTTTGTCGTGGGTGGGGATCCGCACCAGGGAAACCCAGTGTTCGAAGTCCTTTTAAAATTGATGTTTTATTGACCCCGGTATAAATTGGAAGAGTTCCAGCCAGCTACCACCAGACCGGATATGATCAATACCAGGCAAAGGGATGAATACACGATGTTTTGCTGGTGGGTAAAAAATCCGCAGTACCCTACCCAGTAGATTCCAGAACCCAGGAGGATCTTTGTAATTCTTTCGAAGGATCTATTCATGGTGTGCTTTTTAAACTTTTTTCTCTCTCCGGCCCCAAGGGCCCATGAGGTCGGAATTATCGGGGTTTTCTCTGAAAAAACGTCTGCTCAAGTCCCGGGATACCCCTTTTTCCCCATTTTTTAACCCGCTTCGATAAAAATACAAAAAAAATGAATCCGGCATTCATTTGGGATCATATTATCCAAAAATATTTCAGTTTTTTTTCGCCGAACTAATAAAAACAGAAGGACATCTAGAAAATAAATAATATATAATTTTATTTTAAAGTGTTTTCAAGGAGTGGAAATCAAAAAAGCCTTGTTCGAAGGCAAAAAAGGACCCGGCTGCAGACGGTGCAACCTATTTCATTTCAGTAAAGGGAGAGAATAGACTAGCTGGGCTGGGTAGAACTGATTTTATCCATGGCCCATTTATAGGCTAATTGGAATTGCTCCTGGGGAAACAGGTTGGTGTTATCCAGCACAATGGCATCGGAAGCTTTGCGCAGCGGGCTGATTTCCCGGTGGGAATCGATGTAGTCGCGCATCTCCAGGTTGTTTTTCACTTCCTCCAGACTGATATTCGGGTTCTTTTCGTACAGCTCCCGAAAACGTCTTTCCACGCGCACGGCATTGTCAGCCGTCATAAATATTTTAAGTTCCGCATTGGGAAATACCACGGTTCCGATATCCCTGCCGTCCATGACAATGGCCCGGTGAGCGCCCAAGAGTTGCTGCTGGGCAACCGCATATTCACGGACCGCTTTGATGGCCGCCACCTCACTTACTTTTTCAGCAATAACCAGTTCGCGGATCAGGTACTCGACGTGCTCTCCATTGAGCAGGATCTCGCTGGATTTGGTCTGTTCATTGTAATGAAATTCGATATGAATTTCCTTGAGCGCCCGGGCAACGGCCTTGGCATCGGTCCAATCCACATGGTTGCGCAAAAAATACAGGGTGATGGCCCGGTACATGGCGCCGCTGTCGATATAGGTATACTTCAGTTTTGCCGCCAGCTGTTTTGCCAGCGTACTTTTACCGCAGGATGACCAGCCGTCGATGGTGATGATGATTTTTTTTTCTGACATAATGAGTTACCGTACTGCAAATAAAAGATTTGCCACGAATACTCGGGAAATTTTCCGGGCACCGTGGCAAATAATTTAAATTAAATATTAAGCGCGCTTCTCAGACTTCAGAAGCTTCCTTTTCTTTTTCTTTCAAAGTAAACCTGATTTTTGATTCTACTTTATCCAGATCGGCAATCATCACATCGCCGCTCTTGATGTTCAGATTCAAAATCTCTTCAGCCAGCGGATCTTCCAGGTATTTCTGGATGGCCCGGTGAAGGGGCCTTGCGCCAAATTCCTGGTCGTATCCTTTTTCTGCCAGGAAGGCTTTGGCATCGGCCGTCAGTTCCAGGCTAAATCCGAGTTGTACCAGTCTTTTCATCACGCCCTTCATCAGGATATCGATGATATTGAAAATATTATCCCGGTTCAGGGAATTGAAAATGATGATATCGTCTACCCGATTTAAAAACTCAGGACTAAATGTCCGCTTGAGTGCTTTTTCGATGACCTGCTTGCTGTTTTCTTCCGCATTGGCGGTTCTGGCCGTCGTGGCAAACCCTACGCCTGCACCGAAGTCCTTCAACTGGCGGGCTCCGATATTGGAGGTCATGATGATCAAAGTGTTTTTGAAATCCACTTTCCTTCCCAGCCCATCGGTCAATTGTCCATCATCGAGTACCTGCAGTAAAATATTGTAAATATCAGGGTGTGCTTTTTCAATTTCATCCAAGAGGATTACACTGTAGGGTTTCCGCCTGACTTTTTCTGTCAGCTGTCCACCTTCTTCATAACCCACATATCCGGGAGGTGCTCCGATCAACCGGCTCACGGTAAATTTTTCCATGTATTCACTCATATCAATGCGCACCAGAGAATCTTCTGAATCGAACATATACCGCGCCAGGGCACGGGCCAACTCCGTCTTGCCGACCCCGGTAGGACCCAGGAATATAAATGTACCAATGGGCTTTTTAGGATCCTTTAACCCCACCCGGTTTCTTTGAATGGCCTTGACCACTTTTAGGATGGCTTCGCTCTGGCCGACGACCATGGATTCCATGTCAACCGACATATTGCGCAGCTTTTCGCTTTCTGCCTGGATCATCCTTTTTACCGGAATGCCCGTCATCATACTGACGACTTCTGCGATATTGTCTTCGTCTATCGGATAGCGACGGTGTTTGCTTTCTTCCTCCCACTGGAGTTTGGCTTTTTCCAGTTCTTCCTGCAGACGCTTTTCGGCATCGCGCAAAGACGCTGCCTCTTCAAATTTCTGGCTCTTAACCACTTTATTTTTCTCGTTCTTCACATCTTCGATCTTCTTTTCAAACTCGACGATATTCTGGGGTACATTGATATTTTTCAAATGCACCCGAGCGCCAACTTCATCCAGCACATCGATGGCTTTATCTGGCAAAAGACGATCGGTCATATATCGGTCACTGAGTTTGACGCAGGCCTGAATGGCTTCTTCTGAATAGGAGACGTTGTGATAGTCCTCGTATTTGGATTTGATATTTTCCAGGATCTGAATGGTTTCGTCCACGCTGGGTGGATCGATCATCACTTTCTGAAACCGCCGATCCAGGGCTCCATCTTTTTCAATGTACATTCTGTATTCATCCAATGTGGAGGCGCCGATGCATTGCAGTTCGCCGCGGGCCAGGGCAGGTTTAAAAATATTGGATGCGTCCAGTGATCCGGAAGCTCCGCCCGCCCCTACGATGGTGTGTATTTCATCGATGAATAAAATCACGTCCCGATTTTTTTCAAGCTCATTCATGATGGCTTTCATGCGTTCTTCAAACTGACCCCGGTATTTTGTACCAGCGACCAGGGCCGCCAGATCCAGTGAAATCACTCTTTTGTCGAAGAGTACCCGGGATACTTTACGCTGTACGATGCGAAGCGCCAAGCCTTCAACAATGGCCGTCTTGCCCACGCCAGGCTCTCCGATCAGGATCGGATTATTCTTTTTTCTTCTGGAAAGAATCTGGGAAACCCGTTCGATTTCTTCTTCCCGTCCCACGATCGGATCCAGGGAATTCATTTCTGCCAGCCGGGTGATGTCTCTTCCGAAATTGTCCAGCACGGGCGTCTTGCTTTTTGTATTTCCAGCCGGACGAGCTTTCTGTTGTGCGTATTTTTTTTCGTCGTCAAAATCATCATCATTCTCCTCGGCATATTCACTGCGGGTATCATTGCTTTTAACAACACCCAGTTCATTTCTGAATAAATCGTAATCCACGTCAAACTGATTTAAGATTTGAGTAGCGATGTTTTCTTTGTTCTTCAAAATGGAAAGCATGAGGTGTTCGGTTTCTACCGTCGGGCTTTTCAGGGCCTTTGCTTCCAGCACGGTCACCCGGATGACTTTCTCTGCCTGTTTTGTCAAAGGCAGGCTATTGATGTTTGCAATATTCTTTCCCGTCTTGTCTTTGACTGCGAGTTCTACTTCCTTACGGAGCTCATACAGATCTACATTGAAACTTTTCAGGATCCGGACGGCTGTATTGTCCCCCTCCCTGATAAGTCCCAATAGCAAATGTTCTGTCCCAATAAAGTCATTTCCTAACCTTAAGGCTTCCTCCCTGCTGAACGAAATAATCTCTTTAACCTGGGCCGAAAAATTATTATCCATTTTTAACTAATTGAGCTTAATACAATAATAACGAATATTTTTGATTCCTGTTTTCGATGGTTTATCAACGTATGTTAACAAGGCCGGTTGAATGAAAGTCAAAATTAGTACCAACGAGAAATTCCATGCCATTACTGTGGTTGAAGCCCATCTTACTGCTAATATGACAGCAGCGCTGCATGATCTTTGTGAGCCACTTTTGAAACAAGATGTAAAAAACCTGCTCCTAAATTTAAAAGACATTCAAAAAATGGATTCTGCTGCTGCGCAGGCCATTTGGGATCTGAGAAACCTGTTTTATGCAGCGCGCGCTTCCTTAGTTTTATGCGAACTACAACCAAGTGTTAAAAAATATTTTGATCAGAACGAACAATTTGAGAACCTGCAAATCGCCCCTACGGCTTTGGAAGGCTCTGACATCATTTTCATGGAAGAACTCGAAAGGGAATTCACGGATTAGTTCTCAACGGGAGGCGGATAATATGCTAACGATCAAATCCGTTTCCTATTACTTTTTGTATTATTTTTCATCCGATATATAGAAAAACCGGGTATCCCGCCCATTGATCATACCTAAATCCTACTTGTGCTCGCAGTTACCATCTTAGGAAACAATTCTGCTATACCGGCCTTTGACCGGCATCCGACCGCACAGGTGATCACCCTGGATGATCATCTTTTCCTTGTGGATTGTGGGGAAGGGACACAGACCCAGATGAACAAATACAAGATCCGCCGCAGCCGGATAAACCATATTTTTATATCCCACCTGCATGGCGACCATTATTTCGGTCTGATCGGTCTGATCACCAGCATGGGCCTACTGGGCCGCCACCAGGACCTGAATCTCTACGGCCCCGCATCCCTAAAAGATATTTTCGACCTGCAACTCCAGGTGGCCGATACCCAACTGCCTTATAATCTGATTTTTCACCGGCTGGAAGAAGAGACCGTCCTGGTCAAAGACAACCGGTTTCAGGTTGAAGCCTTCCGGGTTTCCCACCGCATAGAGTGCTGGGGTTTTATTTTCCGGCAAATTCGGCCACCTCGGAAAGTGAATCCGGAAAAAGCGCGGTTGGCAGGCGTTCCATCTTCCTTTTTCGACCGCCTGAAATGGGGGGAGAACTATGAAACCCAGGGCGGTTTGCTCATACAAAATGCGGGCATTACCGATCCGGCCCCCCGTCCCAAGTCTTATGCCTATTCGGCAGATACCGTCTTTGATCCCCAGTTGGCGGTCAAGGTCCAGGGTGTTGATTTGCTCTACCACGAAACGACCTACCTCAAGGATCTGGAAGAAAGAGCGACCAAAAGGTTTCATTGTACCACGGTACAGGCAGCCACCATTGCTCAAATGGCCGGCGTCCGGCGGCTGCTCATCGGCCATTTCAGCTCCAAATACGACCGGCTGGATGATTTTGAAACGGAAGCCAGGGCGGTATTTCCTGAAACCAACCTGGCCCTGGAAGGGGTGACCTATTTGGTCACCTGACGGGTACTATACGCACCAAGGATTTCTCTATTGACCTACATCACAACCGCGGGAGACCCTGCGCGGGAAAACTAGATTGACCGCTCCAGCAGGTAGTCTGCCAGTTCCAGGAGCGCTGTTTTATTTTCAGCGGCTACTTCGATCAACCCTAGATGGGAAAAAGCTTTTTCAATATAGTGTTGCTTAGCCAGACTAGCCGCCTGGTCTGCGCCGGTTTGTTTGTATAGGGCAATCATTTTCTCGATTTTATCCGCGGGTGAGGAATTCATGAGGTCTTCGATCTTCAACTTTTCTTCTCCACTGCCGTTGGCCAGGGCATGCACGAGTAAAAATGTTTTCTTATTGGCTAAGATATCTCCCCCATTTTGTTTTCCGAAAGTCGCCGGGTCTCCGAAACTATCCAGCCAATCGTCCTGCACCTGAAAGGCCAGACCGATATTTTTCCCAAAAGCATAGATATGTTGCTGATCGGAATGCGTTGCGCCTGCGATTTCTGCTCCCATTTGAAGGCTGGCCGCCAAAAAAACAGCCGTTTTTAATTCGATCATCTGCAGGTATTGATCGGGCGTAATGACCGGCGTCTTTTCAAAATCCATATCCATTTGCTGTCCTTCGCAAACCTCCCTTCCCGTTTTATTGAGCAGCTTTATCAGGGTTTGGGCATGCCGGGGATCGGTTTGGTTGAGGTATTCATATACGCGCAACAACATGACATCACCAGCGAGCAGGGCGGTCGGCTCATCATAGCGGGCATGAACCGTGGGCCGTCCCCGCCTCAGCGGAGCTTTGTCCATGATGTCGTCATGGATGAGGGTGAAATTGTGGAAGAGTTCAATGGCCGTAGCCGTCTTCCAGGTATCCGCAACCAGGGGACCGAAGAGTTCATTGCCCAAGAGACATAAAACGGGTCGGACACGTTTACCGCCATCTGCGATCATATAAGAGGCCGCTCCGTACAGGGTTTCCGGTTGATCCGGAAAATGGTTGATATTAAAGTAGGTTGAAAATTCCTGCGATAATTGCTGAAAACGCTTCATTCAAACATTTTATAGTTGAGCAGTTGAGCCGATCAAGTGGCCATCCCCAAATTTTTGGTGGCCGCAACCCATTTATTTACCGCTTTCAAGAACCCATTCGTAATCCAGTTGTCTTTTAGCCAGATTGGCCGAGACTACTTTGATCGTGATCTTGTCCCCCATCCTGAACTTTCGGCCACTTCGTTTTCCAACCAGGGCATATTCTCCTTCGATTAAACGGAAATCGTCGTATTCCATGAGGCTGTTGAGGCTCACCAGTCCCTCACATTTTTGTTCCACCGTTTCTACCCAAAATCCAAAAGCAGCAACCCCACTGATCACGCCTTCGAATATGTCGCCCACAAAATCCCGCATATACTCCACCTGCTTATACTTATTGGCAGCCCGCTCGCTATCCATGGCCGCCCGCTCTCTTTCACTGCAGTGTTTACATTGTTCTTCCAGTTTGGAATGCGTTTCCAGTTTTTCATCCAACACCTCCTGCAAGATCCGGTGGGTAAGGACATCCGGGTAGCGACGGATGGGTGAAGTAAAATGACAGTAATTGCCGAATCCCAAACCATAATGTCCGATATTATCGGTAGTGTATACGGCTTTGGCCATCGTGCGAATGCCCAATTGTTCGAGCACATGTTGTTCGGGTTTACCCTTCACGTCCTTGAGCATCAGATTAAAAGAAGCTGATATCCCTTCAGGTGTTTTGGTATCAAAATGATGCCCGTATTTTTTTGCGAATTCTACAAAGGGCGCTAGTTTTTCCTTATCCGGCGTATCATGGATCCGGTAAGGAAAAGGAACGGACTTCTTTTTAATTTTAATTTTTGCAACATGACTGGCCACCGTGCGATTGGCCAGCAGCATGAATTCCTCAATCAGCTGGTGGGATTCCTTGCTTTCCTTTACCAGAATCCCAACCGGTTTTCCTTTGGGATCCAGTTTGAAACGGACTTCGGTAGAAGAAAAATTGATGGCTCCTTTTTTTATCCGTTGTCTTCTGAATCGCTGTGCCAACTCATGGAGCAGGTTTATTTCTTCCAGGTATTGTCCTTCTTTTTTATCAATGATTTCCTGAACGTCCTCATAGGCAAACCGCTGATCGGAATGAATGACGGTCCTGCCCAACCAATAATCTTTTACTTCTCCTTTGTGACCGATTTGAAAAACAGCCGAAAAACAGAGTTTGTCTTCGTGAGGACGAAGCGAACAGAGTTCATTGGAAATTTTTTCAGGCAGCATCGGATTTACCCGGTCTGGCAGATAAACAGAGGTTGCCCGTTCATAGGCTTCTTCGTCCAGCAGGGTTCCCGGTTTTACGTAGTGGCTCACGTCGGCAATATGGACTCCGATCTCATAGATCTCGTCTTTTAATTTTCTAAAAGACAGGGCGTCATCGAAGTCTTTAGCATCGGCCGGATCAATGGTAAAAGTCAGCACTTTTCTAAAATCCTTTCTTCCTTCCAGATCTGCCGGGGGAATGGTCTGTGGCAGGCTTTCGGATTCTTCCAGCACTTTTTCAGGAAATACAATATCAAATCCATTTTCCAACAGGATCTCTTTCATCACCCGGTCGTTTTCATCAGATTCATCGAGAATCTGCAGCACTTCTCCCTGGGGTTTTTTGTTTTTTCCCCAATCGGTTATTCGAACGATAACCCGGTCCATGTTTACGGCTCCGGCAAGTTTGTTCATCGGGATGTATACGTCTGTCATGGGTCGCGCCGTCTCGGCAATAAAAAATGCAAAGCCCTCTCCCATTTCGATATGACCTGGAAAATCCGTTTGTTTTCTTTCTACGACGGCATCCACGATGCCCTGTATTCGGTTGTTGCCCGCTTTGGACTGGGTAATTTTAACCAGCACCGTATCTCCATGCATCGCCGTATTGAAATCGTTGGGACGGACAAGCACATCCCTTTCCAGATTTTTGACTACGACAAACCCCATGCCCGAACGGGTTACTTCGAGCACTCCCCGGTGCAGGAATTCGTTTACTTTTTTCTTTTTCTTATCGGTGTGTTTGTTACCCATAACTCGTTAAGCTTGACCAGGAAATCCCTGAATGAATGTAGTAATTAAGCGTGTAAACTGATTTTCTTCATAAAATAAAAATACCGGCTGAATGGGCATGACAAAAACCGGCAGGTCGCGCAGTTGTTGAGAAAATTTCTGCAACCGCACGGCATCTTTTTCAGTCGTGAGAATGATTTTTCTGGAAGAAGGGATCTGATCAAACTTTTTTAAAATATATTTCAAATCGTCGATCGTGAAAATATGGTGATCACTGAATGCCAATTCATCATATCCGTTAAAGTATTCTTCCAAGTGTTTTTTCAACTGACCCGGATTGGCAATGCCGGTTACCAGCATGACCTCGGCCGCTTTCTCCGGGATCCAGGGCTCCCGGGTAATGACCTGATACGGGTTTTGATAGGCGATGGCCGTAAAAAAAATCTGCTGGTGAGCAGCAGGTTTGATTTCCCGGATGACCCGGTCTTTTTCGGCCAGCGAAAGATCTAGCGGACATTTGGTTACGATGATGATATCCGCACGACGGGCGCTTTTCGGTTGATCGCGTAAATCGCCAGTCGGAAGGAACCAGTCCCGCGTATATAGATTGTTAAAGTCCGTGAGCAGGATATTAAAACCCGCCGCAACCGATCGATGCTGAAAGGCATCGTCCAGGATGATGACCTGGGTCTCGGGGCGGTCATGCAATAGTTGCGGAATGGCTACCACCCTTTCTTCGCCCACGGCCACCGTAACACCCGGAAATTTATTGTAGAACTGCATGGGTTCGTCCCCGATTTCCAGTGCCGTACTTTCTTTGGAAGCCAGGGCATAACCGGATGTTTTTCTTTTATATCCCCGGCTGAGTACGGCAACATTGAAACTGGATTTTAATTTTTCTATCATCAATTCAACCATCGGTGATTTGCCAGTTCCCCCCACGGAGAGATTTCCGACACAAATCAAAGGAAGATTAAAGCTGGCCGACCGGAGGATCTTTTTATTAAACATCCAGTTTCTCACCACAACGATCAAACCGTAAACCAGAGAAAACGGAAGCAGGAGCATCCTGACCGGCTTTAATAACGGATAGTTGAGATTGATCATAACCGGGAACAAAGGTAACTCAAATCAAGGCGTGTGACAGCCCGGGAGACGCTGTCTTTGGTCAAATGATCGAGCAGGGGTAGCGAAAACAGGGAAGGATAACCGGACCAGCGAACGATTTCCGACTCGTAGTTCATGTATTGGTCATTGAATATCCAGCCCATCACGTCCAGCCCTTTGGTGCGACAGATCTCGGCGGTCATCAAGGAATGGTTGATGCTGCCTAAATAATTGCGGCTCACTAGGATGACCCTCGCGTCGAGTTCTTCTATCAGGTCATAGACAAATTCCGTCTCATTTAAAGGCACCATCAGACCGCCGGCTCCTTCAATAATCAGTGGCCGACTGGCTTGTATCTTCTCCAAATCCTGTTTGATCCGGCTGAGTTCAATCCGGCAGTTTTCCTCGCGGGCAGCGATATGCGGAGAAGCGGCTAGGCGAAGCAGGTAGGTTTCGGGGTGGATCAGGGATTCAGGGTTAGAGAGCAGGGAAGCCACGCGGGTGCTGTCCGTCCCGTTGTCATATCCAGCCTGGACGGGTTTCCAATAATCGGCTTTCAGCCCTTCTGCAAGAATGGCGGACACCAGGGTCTTTCCGATCGAGGTGCCTATGCCGCTGATAAAAAGCGGCCTCACGGTTTTTTATTGATAAAAATGGAAAAAATGGTCGTGCCGTAATTTCTTTCCGTTACAAAAAGAGGATGTCCGCTGTAGCGGTTGCGGGGTGTATGTTCCAACACAAACCATCCCTTTTCTTTTAACAAATGCCGGTCGGAAATATAATCCGGAATCTGATCGATGGTTTCCAAAGCATAAGGTGGCCCTGCAAAAATAAAATCATAGGTATCTTGCACGTTTTTCAAAAACCGGAATACATCGGAAGGGATGATTTTTAAGTGCGTCAGGCCAAGCGTCTCAGCCGTTTTGCGGATGAAGGCGAGCATCTGCGGGTCTTTTTCCACGATGGTCAGATCAGCCGCACCGCGGGAAGCGAGTTCAAAGCTGATGCTGCCCGTTCCTCCGAAAAGGTCCAGGGTTTTTAGTCCCTCCAGATCACGGTTAGATTGAAGGATATTGAACAAACCTTCTTTGGCTATATCCGTCGTAGGTCGGGTATAGGGCATTTTGGAGGGTGGATTTATTTTTCTTCCACCCCATTGGCCGCCGATTATACGCATATCGACATTTTCAAAAGCGATGCGAAAAAATGATGGGGGTACTGAATGAGTTCGTCTGTCAGTTTAATGCTATCCTCCATACTGTCAAATCGGATATTGAGAAAATATAGTTCGAGGTCTTCGTATAAGGCAGATTTTTTATCAATCATGCCAGAAAGTTCCAGCACTGTCTCCTGCCGGTTCATGTCCAACTGATGACAACAATTGAGCAGGTGATACAATACATCCTTTGAATCCAGGTAGGTGAAATGCTGAATCATTTGAAGCTGGCCGCTTTTGCAAGCCATTACAATCATTTTATCCGGGTAGAAAAAGGCCTTCAGATAGGAAGCCTCTTCTTTTGCCGTGAACATTTTATAACATTTCAGCTGCAAGCTGTAAAAGTGCCAGAACCGGGCAGTCTGAAATTTTTCCTGCATCAGAAAGTGAATTCTGGCCGGAACGCGGTAAGCGTTGTGGAATTCAAACCAGGGTACTTTTTCATCCATCACCAGATCCTGATTGAGGTTCCCGTAAATCATATCGGTTACCGGTCTGGTGATGTCGGCACTAAAATATTTTTCGGGAACCAGGTTGCTCTCCGGGAAATTATAAACCAGAAAGATCTCGTTGGCATGAAATCCGCTGAGGATGGGATCGGATTCCACGATACCACGGATGATGGATTCAGCATGGTTTACTTTCTGGTGTGGCCATTGAAAAACGCGAATGGCAGCCGGCCGCATTCCTCGCACATTCAATAATACAAAAATGAGTGAGCTGTTCCCCACTTCTATCAACAGTCGGCACTGACTGGCATCCTCTGCGGTGGGATCTTCATTGTGTATATCAAAATCTGGTCTGATGTTCATATAGCGGATGGCAATAATACTAAAATTTGGTGACTGGTATGGAGGTTATTGCCATTCTGTAAGCAATTGACGGGCAATGACTTTTACCCTGGTATCGTCGTACATCATATTGGGCAGACCCAACAGGATGTGCAGGTTGGCCATGGCTTTCTTATCGTCGCCCAAGCGGTGATAGGAACGCGCCAGTTCATAATAGTTCAGAATAAATCCGGGGTTTAAAGAAAGACTCTTATTAAAATCTGTGATCGCATCCTGCAGGCTGGCATCTGGTAATTTGCCATAAAAAATCCTTGCAAAGGATTTTTCAGCCAGGTTCAGGTTGCTTACATCGTAGTTCCAGCGTCCAAGAATATGGTAAGCCCTGAAATTATTCGGATCCAGTTTTATCGCATTGTCTGCATAATACTTCACGTCTTTTGCCAGGATCACCCTTTCTTTGGTTCCGGAAATCAGTCCGATCCTGCCCAGGGCCAGGGCCATGGCAAAATTAGCATCCGAAGAATTGGGATTTACCCGAAGGGCCGTGGTAGCATAGTTCCTGGCTGCGATAAAATAAGGACCCATCTTCTCTTTATCTGGTTGTCTTGCCCCGATGCGGGAAGAAAGCTCGCTGCATTTCCACAAGGCCTGCAAATTGGCGGGATCCTTTTTTAATACCTCGGCGTATTTGAGAAAGGCTTCGCTTTCGTGAAACTGCGCTTCCTGTTGTTGCGCCTCTTTCAGGAGCTGACTGGGATCCTGGGAAAATAACAGGCATGGAAATCCAATAATAAATAAGGTAAGTAGTCGAAGCATAACTAATCCTTAAATGAACGTTGCATCGTAACCCCTACCCTTCCGACAAAATGTTCTATGGGTGCCTGTAATTTAAATATGCTGATTTTAATTTCAGATACAACAGGGTACTGATGTTTGATGTTTAAGATAATACCCTGACAGATTTTTTCCAAAATAAAAACCGGCTCCTTCATTTTTTCCTGAACGATTCTGAATAAATTAACATAACTAATGGTATCGGCGATCCGTTCAAATACCTGCGCCGTTTCCATATAGGAAACCTGAAGACTGACTTCAAAAGAATTCATCACTTTCCTTTCTTCTTCGTAAATGCCGTGGTGCTCAAAAAAGATCAGATTCTGCAGTTCAATGGTGATCATGATGAAAATTTGCAAATATGGAATCGGAAGACAGGGCGGGTTTCACCCGGGATCTCCCGCTCAGTTCCTGTCTCTTATTTGGGTTGAAGCGAAAGCCAGCGTTCTGCATCCAGGGCTGCCATACAACCACTGCCGGCCGCGGTCACCGCTTGCCTATAGATTCTGTCCTGCACATCTCCGGCAGCAAAGATCCCTTCGATATTCGTTCTGGAACTGCCCGGGATGGTTTTGATATAGCCCGTTTCATCCATATCCAGCCATTCCTTGAAAATATTGGAATTGGGTTCATGGCCGATGGCAACAAAAAATCCATTTACGGCAATCGTTTCTTTGGTACCTGTCTTTGAATTTTTTATGCGGACACCTTCCACCTTTGTTTCACCCAGAATTTCATCTACTTCCGTGTTCCAGTAGATTTTGATATTGGAGGATTCCCGGATTCGCTGTTGCATGATCTGGGAGGCACGCATCTGATCTCTTCGAATGAGCATATGAACCTGGGTACAGAGTTTTGATAAATACAAAGCTTCTTCAGCCGCTGTATCCCCCGCTCCGACGATCGCAACTTGTCTGCCTTTAAAAAAGAAACCATCACAGACTGCGCAAGCGCTTACACCAAACCCATTGAGTTTCTCTTCACTGGGAAGACCCAGCCACTTTGCGGAGGCACCCGTGGCGATGATGACCGAATCGGCTTCAATCAGCTTTTCCTCGTCTATCCAGACCCGGTAGGGTCGACGGGAGAAATCCACCTTGGTAGCCAGTCCGAAACGGATGTCTGCCCCCATTCGGGTTGCCTGTTTTTCAAATTCTACCATCATTTCCGGTCCCTGAACACCATCGGGGTATCCGGGATAATTCTCCACTTCGGTCGTAATGGTCAACTGGCCCCCCGGTTGGATTCCCTGGTAAAGAACCGGTTTCAGGTTGGCCCTGGCCGTATAAATGGCGGCTGAGTATCCAGCCGGACCGGAACCGATAATTAAACAATGCACCTGTTCTGTTGATTTATTTTCCGTCATGATTCTTCTCGTTTATCTGTATTCACCGATTGGATTGATATCAAAGATCCATCCGATACGGGTCGCAAATTTAATTGTAAATGTTGATAAAGAAGGTCGTGCAGCCGACCGGTTTGAAAGGGATGAACGACAGGGAATGGGTAGGGAAAAGAAAAAAAATTGAATGGGGCCAAAATTTTGTAGTCCTCACTGCAAACAAAAAAATCCCTCCCGGTTCATCCGGGAGGGATCTGATAATGTGGAGGAATCAAATTTGTTATCCGAGATAAGCTTTCAATGCGCTGCTGTAGCGTGCTTTCTGCAAGCGTTTGATCGCTCTTTCCTTGATCTGGCGGATTCTTTCTTTTGTCAGATCGTATTTCTGTCCGATTTGTTCGATGGTCACCCCATTTTCACCATCCAGGCCAAAATAGGCATTGACGATTTCTGCTTCCCGGGGACTCAGCGATTTCAAAACCCGGCGGATTTCAGCCCTCAGGGAATCTTTCATGACATCGTCATCGGTATCATCACCGCCTTCCAACAGATCGCCCATAGCCACATCTTCGGCTTCGTGCACCGGCGCATCCAGGGAGCTGTGACGGGTATTGCTCTGGAAGATATTATTGATTTCTGTTTCACTCATCTCCAAGAGTTCAGCCAGTTCTTCTGTACTGGGTTCCCGTTCGTGTTCCTGTTCAAAAGCCATATAAGCTTTATTGGCCTTATTATAGGTTCCAATCTTATTTTGAGGAAGACGTACCAGACGACCCTGTTCAGCCAGTGCCTGCAGGATCGATTGACGGATCCACCAGACTGCATAAGAGATAAACTTAAATCCCTTGGTTTCATCAAAACGCTGAGCGGCTTTGATCAAACCCAGGTTGCCTTCGTTGATCAGATCGCTCAAGGAAAGTCCCTGGTGCTGGTATTGTTTGGCAACGGACACTACGAAACGCAGGTTGGACTGGGCCAGTTTATCCAACGCTTTCTGATCTCCCATCTTAATACGCTGAGCAAGAATGGTTTCTTCCTCGGGCGTGATCATGGAGATCTTGGAAATTTCCTGTAAATACTTTTCTACCGCCTGCGAATCGCGGTTAGTAATCTGTGTAGCAATTTTAAGTTGCCTCATAATGGGTATAAATAAATAGTGGACAATCCGATTGACGGGTATGAATCAACGATATAACAATGCAAAAGGCGGAAATGTTGATAAGGGTAAGATTAAATGTATTCCGCAGTGTACAGGCACGAAAGTAATACCCAATCGCGGAACTTCATAGCCTTTCCGGAATTAAAAAACATAAAATTTAGTAAAACTAATTTTATAGTTATATATTTGGTGCATAAACTAATTTATTAGTTATAAAAAAATTTACCAATCCCCATCAATTTTCCTCATGAATTCAACAAAAACACTCACCAAGGCCGAAGAGCAGGTCATGCAGGTCTTGTGGAAACTGGGAAAAGGCTTTCTTAAAGAAATCACCGATTCCACGCCGGAACCCAAGCCCCATACCAATACCACGGCAACCATTTTAAAGATCCTGGTAGAAAAAGGATTTGTGGAATACAGTGTTCACGGCCGCAACAACCTGTATAAACCCCTGATCTCACAGTTCGAATATGGCAGGAAATCCGCCAATCAACTCATCAAGGGATATTTCAACGGGTCCCCTGCCCGCCTGGTCTCCCAGTTTATTGCCGACCAAAAGTTGAGCGAAGCCGAACTGGAACAATTGCTTCACCAAATTCAGTCAGTCAAAAACAACAAGCCATGACCTTCTTGATCTATATCATTAAAACCTTGCTGCTGTCTGGATTTCTTTTTGGATATTATTGGTTGTTTTTGAGGAACCGGCTTTTTCATGGATTTAACCGGTTCTTTCTGCTGGCTATTCCTTTTCTGAGTTTTCTGTTGCCGGCCTTGCAGGTTGAAATGCCCGCCCTTTGGACTCATCCGGCCGCAGCTGCTCCCATCCGCCTTCTGGTGACTCAACAGGGTAAATGGGAGGAGGCCGTTACCGTCTATGGAAACCGTGCCGGTGAATGCCTTCTTTCCTGGCAGTTCCTGGGGATCCTGCTCGTTTTCACTGTCAGTACGCTGGGGTTAATTCGTTTGTCAAAATCGCTCCTCTATCTGGTAAAACTGCGCAGAGCCAACCCATTTATCAGACTCCCGGAAGCCAGGCTTTATTTTGTTTCAGAAGAAGGGACGCCTTTTTCGTTTTTCAAATCCATATTCTGGGGACGGGAGATGGACCTTCATGACCGCAGCGGGAAACAGATTTTGCGCCATGAACTCTTTCATGTTACCAACCACCATTCGGTCGATATGTTGTTTTTGGAAATCCTATCGGCCTTGGTTTGGTTTAATCCTTTTTTGATTTTAATCCGCCGGGAACTGAGAGCCATACACGAATATGCCGCCGACCAGCATGCCGCCGCGACTACGGATTCCTATTCCTATGCCCGTCTCTTATTGCTACACGCGACCGGCAAAGCCACTGCCTTTGCTCACCCTTTTTTCAAAAATCAAATAAAAAGAAGAATTATGATGATGACCAGATCTCCAAAAAGCAAAAAAACCTGGATGGGCCGACTCATGATTCTGCCCCTGCTCACGGCGTTGATTGCGCTCTTCTCCTTTAAGATTTCTCATCCGTTTCAAATAAAGAGTGGAAGAACCATCCGGGTGGTGGTCGACGCAGGACATGGAGGTAGTTTTGAGGGTGCATCCTGGAATGGATGGATGGAAAAAAATATCAACCTGGAGATAGCAAAAAAAATCCAGGCGTTGGCCTCCCAGTATAACGTCTCGGTGATGATGACCAGGGAAAGCGATATTACACCCGGGAGCAATGAGCTGCGTCAATCGCTGGAGTACATCGCTGCGATGCCAAAAAATAACCAAGCAGACTTGTTTGTTTCCATTCATGCCAATATCAGTGACGACAAGGGCAAAGGAAGTTATCAGGATTCCAAAAGGGGTTTTGAAATTTATATACCAAGAAATTCAAGCGAAGTCTATGAAAACTCTCAGAAGTTTGGTTCCGTACTCACCGATGTAATCAAATCGGACTATCCCATTGAATCGACTTTAAAACAGATTCCAGAAAGTGGTGGCAATATCCTGATATTAAAAAAAGCGACCGTACCGGCAGTGCTGATTGAATGTGGTTATATGGATAACCAAAAAGACCTCTCCTACCTTACGGACGAAAAAAATCAGGAAAAAATTGCGCGGGACATCCTGGAAGGCATCCGAAGATATGCAACACAAAATATTGTTTTTAGTAAACCAGCCGGCGACAACACCTCCTTTTCAACTACCGGCGATACCTTAAGTTTTGCAGAAATGGGCAAAATCAATCCTTGGGAGATTGCATCGATGTCTGTAAGCAGGAAGGAAAATCTGGTAACCGTAACCCTTAAAAACGGAAGAAAATATTTTACTCAAATAAATGAACAGTATTATAAAAGCCTTGATTCGAGCCGAAAGGTCAATGACCGCCTGGATGCGTTGCACCGAATTGGAAGTTCTGCATCAGATACCATTTACAAAGTGGTGGAAGTCGAAGCCTCTTATCCTGGTGGACAGAAAGGCTGGCTGGAATACCTGGTTAAAAATCTGAAATATCCGGAAGCGGCCGTTTCAAACGAAATTCAAGGACAGGTCATTGTTGAATTTGTGGTGAAAATGGATGGCAGTCTCTCCGAAATCCATGCCCTGAGTGGTCCGCAGGCACTGAAAGCTGAATCTGTCCGGGTGATCCGGGAAAGCGGGATCTGGGTGCCGGCTAAAAACAATGGAAAACAAGTGGATTCCTATCACAAGCAACCCATCAACTATAAACTGGAGCCTAAGTAAGGCGAGGAAAAGCGGTCAATATCCGATTTGATTTTTACCCGTATCAATCAGCAATTCTTTTTTTGCGGAGGTTTCCACACGCCCGATGATTTTCGATTCCAGACCAAACTGTGCGATGGTGTTCATCAGCGAGTCGACAGCGGAAGGATCGGTATATATCTCCAGTCTTTGTCCCATATTGAATACCTGGTACATCTCCCGGTCATCAGCACCCGAAGCGTTGCGGATGAGATCAAAAACAACCGGGGGAGTAAACAGGTTGTCTTTTACGATGCGCATGGGACCCGGCAGGTATTTCAGGCATTTGGTCTGTCCACCGCCGCTGCTGTGAATCATTCCATGAATGGCCTCATAGTGACCTTCCATCAATGTTTTCACGACTGGGGCATAGGTTCGGGTAGGGCTTAGCAGTAATTTGCCGATGGAAATCTCTTCCGAAGTCTCTGTTTTAACCAAATCCGTCATTTTGTAAGAGCCAGTATAAATCACGTCCTTATCCAGTAGAGGCTCCACGGATTCCGGATAGTAGTGACCGTAACTGGCCTCCAGCACATCGTGACGCGCACTGGTGAGGCCGTTGCTGCCGATACCACTATTATATACTTTCTCATAATTGGAGCGGCCACTGCTGGAAATGCCGATCACCAGATCACCCGGAGTAATTTTTTCATTGGTGATGATTTTTGACCGGGGCCAGCGGGCGGTCATCGTACCATTTACCGCAATGGTACGCACCAGGTCTCCTACATCGGCGGTCTCGCCTCCCAGAAAATGAATGTGGATCCCGTAATGGCTGAGTTCATCAAAAAATTCCTGGGTGCCCTCTATGACCGCCCGCAGTACTTCTCCGGGAATCCGGGACTTGTTGCGGTCGATGGTGGAAGAGAACAACAGGTTATCGTAGATGCCCACACATAACAGGTCGTCCAGGTTCATGGCAACCGCGTCGCGGGCAATATCCTTCCACACCCCTATGTCGCCAGTTTCCTTCCAATATAAATATGCTAGAATACTCTTGGTACCTGCTCCATCGGCATGCATTAGGTTTATCCACTGGGGATCCTTACCCAAAAAATCCTCATAGATTTTGCAGAAAGCAAAGGGGTAGAGACCCTTATCCAGTCCGGCCGTTGCCTGATGAACTTCTTCTTTTTGAGCGGAAACTCCCCGCCTTGAATACAGTGACATAAAAACCTATTTATTCCTGGCGCAAAGCTAACTGAATCACAGAGCTGGTGGAAGAAATGCATAAATTTTAATTGATTAAACATCGATTTAATAATTTCGTACCAGATTTCACTTATGCAGGTTTACCGAAACACGGATCTCTTACCTCTTTTTCGAAATGCCGTACTCACCATTGGAACCTTTGATGGTGTCCATATGGGTCACCAGCAGATTATAGCGCAAATGAAAAAGTGCGCAATGGAAATAAACGGCGAAACCGTCATCCTCACCTTTGATCGCCATCCCCGTACCGTGGTCAAGGGAGGACTGGGTATCAGCCTGATCAACACCCTGGAAGAAAAAATTGAATTGCTGGAAGCTACCGGAATCGATCACCTGGTCATTGTTCCCTTTACCGAAAAATTTGCTGCCTTGTCCCCCGAGGACTATGTCAGTCAATTTCTCATCCGTTATTTTCAACCCCATACGCTCATCATAGGGTATGATCACCGGTTCGGCAAAGACCGGGCAGGAAATTACGAGTTGCTGGAAGAACTATCGGTCCTCTATCATTTTCATTTGCTTGAAATCCCGGTCCATCTACTGGATTCGATTTCCGTCAGTTCTACCCGGATTCGTAAATCCATCGAAGAAGGTGATATGCATACAGCCAACCATTTGCTGGGATATACTTATTTTTTCAGCGGCGAAGTGGTGGAAGGCAACAAATTGGGAAGGACCATCGGTTACCCAACCGCAAACCTGGTTCTGGAGGAAAAATCCAAAGTAATTCCCGGCGATGGCGTGTATGCGGTCGATATTCGGGTGTCGGATGAACCGGATAAATCTTACCGGGCGATGATGAATATCGGTTTTCGACCGACCGTGGGCGGGACAAAAAGAATGATTGAGGTAAATATTTTTGATTTTGAAAGGATGATTTACGGCAAGTCTTTAAGAGTAATGGTGAAGAAATTCCTGCGCCCGGAAGAAAAATTCAGTGGCCTGGATGCCCTAAAAACCCAGCTGGCCCTGGACAAAGCAGGAGCCATCCAGGTATAACCGGAGATGCTTCGCCGGTACTCAGGACCTTGTGCTGATCGTTTTTTCCGGGACCGGGCCACCTGTATAGTAATTTTAGGACGATACAAGCCCAGATAAAAACGACCACCGATTGTAACAAATTCGAACATTTTGCCTCTATCCAGTCCCCCAGATCTTTGATTATTAATCTTTTATCAGATTGGCATTTTCTTAGTTCCTAAGAGCGGAAGGGTTTTTATTCCTAAGGACAAATCAAAGGATATGTACAAGAATTACTTCAAAACGGCCATTCGCAATCTTCTTCGCAACAAAATATATTCCTTCATCAACATAGCCGGACTAAGCCTGGGACTGGCGAGCTGTCTATTGATTTTTCTTTACTCCAAAGACGAGTTGAGTTATGACAGGTTCCATAAAAACAAAGAAAATATATTCCGGATCGTTTCGAGTTTGACGAATGTTCAAGGTCACGCGGAACATTATTCGAGCACCGGTATGATGCCCGGCCCAGATTTTAAAAGGCAGATTCCGGAAATTGAGGATTACAATAGAGTTAAGGACGCAAACTTTACAGTGAAAAATGGCAACGAAGTTTTTGATCAGGAAGCTCTCTGCGTGGATGAAAATTTCTTTTCCTTCTTTTCCTTCCCACTTTTGCAGGGAGACGCCAAAACTGCATTAAAAAATGTTCGTTCGCTGGTTCTTTCTGAAGATGAAGCCATAAAATATTTCGGAAACACACATGCCGTTGGCCGGACGCTCGATCTGAAAATCGACGACACCTTTCACACTTTTGTCGTATCGGCCGTTGCGCGCAGGTCACCGCAAAATTCTTCCATCAAAATCAAAATGCTGTTGCCCATATTGGCCGACCGGAGCATGCGTGAAGACAACAGCTGGATGAATTTTTTTCTCAACAGTTTCGTTGCCATCCACGAGGGGACAGACATCAAAATGGTGGAAATCAAAATGGCAAATGTATTTGATAAAGATGCAGCGGAACAGGTAAAAGATGCCGCGGAAAAACACGGTTTTAAAGATAAAGTTTCTTTCAGTCTTCAACCTCTTTTGCAAATTCACATAAGTACGGATTATCCGGCAGATAACGGGTTAACAGATTCCAGCAAGCCCATCTACTCCTATATTCTAATTGGAATCGCTCTTTTTATACTGGTGATTGCCTGTATAAATTTCATAAACCTGACCATTGCCAGGTCTTTAAAAAGAGCCAAAGAGATCGGCATCCGCAAAGTCGTGGGCGGACAGCGTCACCAACTCGTCACCCAGTTTTTAAGCGAGTCCTTTGTATTGTGTCTTATGGCCTTTGCCATGGCCATTGTTTTGGTTCATTTCGCACTTCCTTTTTTTAATACCCTTTCCAATAAAGCTCTTTCACTCACTTATTTATTGGATGCCAAACTCATTGCTGGTTTTGCAGTCATTTTTCTGGTTACGGGCCTGCTTGCCGGCTTTTACCCTGCCATCGTTTTGTCTGGTTTCGATCCTGTTCAGTCTTTGTACGGCTCCCGGCATTTTGGTGAGAAAAATTATTTATCCAAAGGACTGGTGGTCCTGCAGTTTGCTTTAGCGCTTACGCTGATCATCGGGACGATCACGATTTATTCCCAGTTTAATTATCTGATGCATTTTAACCTTGGATACAATGACAAAAATGTGGTTGTATTGAATAGCGAAAGACTTGACAGGAAAAAATTGGAAATTTTCAAAGCGGCCGTGCTAAAGAATCCCGCTATTCAAAATGTGAGCGCGGATCAGGGAGGAAGGCAGGGAACCTTTGCGCATGTCAATGGCGACCAGGAAATAACCTTTGATGTTAAATATATCGATGAAAATTATCTTTCACTTTTTCAAATTCCGGTAAGGGTCGGCAGAAATTTTTCAACAGACCATGCCACCGACAGCGCAAATGCCATTCTTGTCAACGAAACATTTGTAAAACAAGCCGGATGGAAGAACCCCATTGGTCAAACCGTGGATTTCTTTTACAGAAATAAAAAGTATACGGTGATCGGGGTTGTAAAAGACTACAATTTTCTTTCGTTAACTGAAAAAATTCCAGCGCAGCTCTTTTCTATGGATCCCAGAACTTCTTACGGGGACATATTTGTAAAACTAAATCCGGGCAATTCAGCCGAGTCAATAAACTATATTGAAAAGACTTTTAAGAAATTATTCCCCTTCAAAGTCTACCAGTATTCTTTTAAAGATGAAAAAAATGCGGAGCAGTATTATAGTGAGGCCAAATGGAAAGAGATCATCCGTTTTGGCGCTGTTTTGACTATTTTTATTTCATGCATCGGTCTGTTTGGACTTTCAACACTTTCAGCAGAACGCCGCAAAAAAGAAATTGGCATCCGCAAGGTTTTGGGATCATCCGTCCAGGATATTGTCATCAGACTTTCAAATGACTTTCTAAAATTGATTATACTTTCCGCTCTGATAGCCTCCCCTATCGCCTGGTGGGCCATGCATACATGGCTGGAACACTACCCCTACCGGATTTCTTTGAATATCTGGATGTTTGCTGCGGCGGGCTTATTGGTCCTGGTTATAGCCCTGGCTACGATGAGCTTTCAGGCAGTGAAAGCAGCTATGGCCAATCCGGTAGACAGCTTGCGTACTGAATAACGCGCATCCTGCCGGGAGGGCAGGTACCGCGATTTCTGTTAAACCATTTTTACCACCAATTCCTTCATCAGTTCGGAATCTTCCACATTGAGTGAACCGATCCCAATACTTTTCAGATTGTATTGGTGAAGCAGGAGCAGCGCATTTTCAACGCCGCGAAATCCGTAATTTTTGGAAGCCTGGATATAGTCCTTTACAAAAAAGGGAGATACTCCCAGCGCAGCAGCCGTCGTCTTTTCATCCGTCACACCCAAACCAAAAATCATATACACTTTGCTAAAAAATCCATAGAGCGAAGGCAAAATCAACTGAATGGGTGCCGCTTTTGGGTTGCTACCGAAATACTGAATGATCCGGATTGCTTTGGATAGATCCTTGCGCACCAGGGCTGCCTGCAATTCAAAAACATTGAATTCTTTGCTGATGCCGACAAAATTCTCGACATCGTCCTCCATAATCATTTTTCTATTTCCCAGGTTTATCTGAATTTTTTCGATCTCGCTTTTGATGCGGGTAAGGTCATTGCCGATATGGTCAATCAAAAGCATTAGCGCTTTTTGCTGGATGTCCAGTCCTTTTGTCCTAAGTAGTTCACTCACCCATTCAGGCAATTGATTTTCGTAGATTTTTTTGGTGGACAACAATTCACCTTTCTCCTTGAGCAGTTTGGCGAGTTTACCCCGACCATCCACCTTCTTATCTTTATAAGACACGACAAATACGGTCGACTCCAGCGGACGCTGTATATATGACTCCAGTTTAGGAAGGTCCCGCATTTGCTGGGCCTCTTTGAGCAAAACGACCTGTCTTTCGGCAAACATGGGATAACGCCTGCAGGCATTGACTACAGCGGCCCAATCGGCATCTTTACCATAAAACACCGATAGATTAAAAGACTTTTCCTCTTCGGTTAACAGATGATGTTCGGCAAAATCCATCACCTCGTTGATAAAATATTCTTCCTCCCCTTCCAGCCAGTAAATGGGTTTGTAAATTTTTCTTTTCCAGTCTCGGATGATTTGCTCAGCACTCAATTTTTATCGATTGAAAGCACAATATCTGAAAGCTTTACTAAAAGTTCCGAGTTAATTGTCGCTGGATGGTTGGCCAACCAAGGGTGTGATTAAGTGTTTATAATTAACTGCTATTCAATATTTTATGACGCCGTTACCTGACCAGGTTGCTTAAAAAAGATAAAATTGGCACGGTTTTAGACTAAATCGGTACTGGAAACATGTCTAATCCCAGTTTCCCGTATGAAATCACATTTTTAAAAAAAACACACACATCATGAGCACAACCAATTATCCCTCCGCGACTCCACAAAGTCAGCCTCCTAAAAAAGACTTTAAAAACCTCGTAATAGGTTTACTGGCTGCTGGATTCCTGGGTACCTGGGGCTATTTGTTATGGAACAATAACAAACAGGAACAAGTACAGCAAAGCCAGCAAACACAGATCGCCAAAGTAACAGACGAAAAAGGCGCATTGCAGAAAAATTTTGACGATGCCCTCGTTCGCCTTGATTCATTAACAGGCACCAACAACCGCCTGCAAACTCAACTTTCCGGTGCAAATTCTGATATCGCCAAAAAGAAAGCTGAAATCAGAGGGATTCTTGGAAAAAAGAATGCTACGGTTGCTGAATTAAACAAAGCAAAAGCGCTGATCGCTGATCTGAACACAAAAATCACCGATCTCCAGACGCAGGTTGCCACACTAACCACCCAAAATACTCAGTTGACTGCTGATAAAACGCAGCTGACAGCTGACAAAGAAAAATTAACTTCTGATCTGTCTACTACTACTACCCAGAAAGAAGACCTGGAAAAGAAAGTAGACATTGCTTCTACACTCAACGCTTCCAATATTTCTGTTACGCCCGTTCAGGACAAAAAGAACGGTAAAGAAAAAGTAACTACGACTGCTAAGAGAGTAGACAAGCTGATCATTTCTTTCGATGTAAACAATCGGATTGCTCAGACTGGTCAAACAGATGTTTATGTTTGTATCACTGGTCCCGATGGCAAGCCCATCTCTGTATCTGCGCTGGGTTCAGGAACTTTTGCCAGCCGCGATGATGGTGATAAGATCTTTACCGCTAAAGTGCCAGTAGACATCGAAGCAGGTAAGACCAAATCAGTACAATTTGCTTGGAAACAAACCACTCCGTTCCAGGTAGGTGCTTACAAAATTGAAATCTATCACAATGGTTTCAAGATTGGAGAAGATACTAAGGAATTGAAAAAAGGTGGATTATTTAGCTAAGGGTTTAGGCTCAACATATAGAACCGTCCCGGCAATGCCGGGACGGTTTTTTTTTGGATATATCGGACTGCGAAACGAACTCCCCTCCAAATTTTTTACCGGTTATCCCCGGATTTGATTGCGAAAAGGAAAAACACCCAAAAAATGCAACAATAAATCGGACCTTCCCCTAGCGGATAAGCATTGGATTTCCGAGAATAAAAATTTAGTCCCATGGCTTTACTAAAAAACTTTGCCGAAAAGGCTGAAAATTATCTGGCTGCTGCGCACAGCAGTCCCGTTTTTCCAACAAGAGATGCTTTGGCCACCCTTCAAACCTTGTATGAACCGCTGCCTGACAATCCAACCAGCGATGAAGAGATCCTGGACTTACTTAGTGAAAAGGGATCGCCAGGCACCGTAAAATCTACCGGGGGTCGTTATTTCGGATTCGTAAATGGGGCTTCTCTCCCGGCAGCTATGCTGGCAAAACTCATGGCTACGGTATGGGACCAGAACGCAGGCCTTTATCTGATGTCACCGGTTGCTGCCATGCTGGAAGAAATAAGCAGCGCCTGGCTGATAGACCTGTTGGGATTTCCCAAACAAACCGCTGTCGGTTTTGTAACCGGGGCTACCATGGCCAACTTTACCGCACTGGCCGCTGCTCGTCACCGCCTATTGGAGAAAATGGGTTGGAATGTCGAAGCCAAGGGACTCTTTCAAGCGCCGGAAATAACGGTGATTTGCGGAGAAGAGGTTCACGTGAGTATTTTAAAGGCGCTGAATCTGATTGGATTTGGCAGGGAAAGAATCATTCGGGTACCGGTCGATGACCAGGGCAGGATCATCGCCGGAAAAATACCGGATACAGATGGACCCACCATCATTTGCTTGCAAGCCGGCAATGTCAACAGCGGCGCTTTTGATCCCATCGGTGAAATATGCCGTCATAAAAAAGACCAAGTCTGGGTTCATGTAGATGGTGCATTTGGATTGTGGGCTGGGGCTTCTCCCCGCACCCGGGACCTGGTCCAGGGTATAGAGCTGGCCGATTCCTGGGCAACGGATGCACACAAATGGCTCAATGTACCATACGATACCGGACTTGTTTTTGTAAAAGATGCGGCCGCTCTGTTCAGTGCGGTGGCTTCCTCGGCCGCTTACCTACCGGAAATGAACAAACGAGATCCCTTCCAATTTGTACCGGAAATGTCGCGGGAAGCCAGGGGGATTCCCGTTTGGGCAGCGCTCAAGTCACTCGGTAGAAAAGGGCTGTCAGAACTCATAGACGCTGGTTGCGCCCATGCGCGCCGCTTTGCGGACGGTTTACGCACGGCAGGTCACCAAGTGTTGAACGAGGTAGTACTCAATCAGGTCCTGGTGAGTTTTGGTGATGGGGCCACTACATTGGAGGTCATCCGGAAAATTCAGGAAGAAGGCATTTGCTGGTGTGGTGGAACGGTCTGGCAAGGTCAAACAGCCATGCGGATCTCAATCAGTTCCTGGGCAACCACGACCAAAGATGTTGATCTGTCCCTGGCTTCCATACTCAGAGCGGCTGAGCAAGTACGGACCGCATCAAAGAACAAAAGACCTTGAAAAAAGCGCTGAGGGCGCTGAATTTGACGGCCTTTCTCCCCGGATTTCAGAAATTTCATGATTCGCTCCTTCTATCTGTTAACTACGTAAGAAATATTGCATTTTTGCGTTGTATAACCATCCGTCCCCCATTACTCAATCCTGCACCTTAAAAATCTGTTGATGCGTCCTCTCATCCTGCTCATTTTGGTCATATTCTGCTCAGCCGTATATGCACAAAAACCCTGTTACCAGCATTCCAGACTTTATATTTTCAATAAACACGATGAACCCCGTTTGTTCACGGACCCACTCGGCCGTCGCCCGCAATTTCCCTTTTTGCAACGTATGAACGGCATTACGACCGCCGAACTTTTTATAAAATCCATTCAGGATTCTGCACAACGAAAAAAATATTCCCGCACTTTTCCGGCTTTCGATTTACTGCTTCGCAATTCTGGCTTTGCGCACGGTTATAAAGATCTCAGTATAAAAAATGTCAAAAAGGTCTATATCACACCCGGCACCATCGGCAATCTGGGTTTTTATAACAAAGAACAAAATGTGATCAACTATCTCTACGTAAAACTCAATCCGGCAGGCGAAGCAGCGGAAGGTGTAGAAGCCTGGAAGTTGATTAACAAAGACGGGTGCTTTCTATACATCCTGTTTACCTGCGGAAATGCATTTTATCCCAATGGAGAGGCGGTTGTCGCGGCCCCTGGCGGAGAAACAGCAGGAGTAGGTTGCTGCAAAACCGTTACCGTTAAATCTTCCATAGTCACGGCTCCCTCCCAGACGGATTCGGTAAAAAGGCTGGCTATTTTAAGAATGAATTTTTACCGGGCCTATCTGACCCCCTCCCACCAAAAAGGCAGAAAAAACGATACCACGGTGGAACTTATCCGGACCAAAGACACGTTGATTCATTTTAAAGACCGTCTGGTGGTTCCGGCCAAACTGGATTCTTCCAGTCGCTACAAAGTTTATAGTGTTTGCAGGGACAGCCTGGTACAACTGCATATTGGACTCATAGGAGATTCGCTCGTCCAAACAGATACGGTTCATCCGGTATATTACGTAATGGCAGATACGGCCTTCGATAAAAAAGAACCAAAGTTTGTCAACGGATGCGACAACCATTGGGAGATTTCTATTGAAGCAGGAAAGTCTTACAATTCAATTCCGAGATTCGATGATCCGACGGAGCATTCTCAATCCAACGGACCGCAGTTTACAGCAACCCTGGAAATATCCCGTATGCTCACCCATTGGTTTCAGCTGGGGCTATCCGGCTCCTATGTGGTCCTGTCCTATCAGGATGATGTGAATTATCCAGGATCCACACCCGGCACTTACAATACCATTTACCTGGGCAAACCAATCATACCCATCCAATTTTTCGGCAAATTCAATTTTGGAAAAGAAGTGGGCTTTCAATCCAGTGTTTCAATATCTTTTGGTTATTCCATTCCGACCAATGGAAAAATTGAAAGCGGTAATACTGTGCTCACCACCAATCCCAATTTAAAAGGCGATTTTACAGCCGGACTAAAATTCGGGGTAGCCTATTACTTCTCTTGTCATGTCGGGCTGGGCGCTAGTTTCACTGGACAGTATTTCAACAACAAAAGTGATTTGTTTATCTACAGCTTATACGCCCTGCCCATTCAAGCGGGTTTCCACTTTAGATTTTAATGGCGAAGGGTTTGTTTAATTCCTTTCACTCCGCCTCATGGGCAGGCCAATGGGTTATAGGTTGCCCTTCTTCATTTCCTCTACGGCATGATTGGCAGCGCGAGCGGCGAAAGCCATATATAAGATCGACGGACTTTGATTCCCGGTGCTCGTCATACAAGCGCCGTCCGTTACATATACGTTTTTGCAATGATGCAACTGATTCCATTCGTTGAGCATGGAATTTTTTGGATCTTTGCCCATACGGCAACCGCCCATTTCATGGATATCCAGGCCGGGTGCTTGTTTGGTATCGTGTGCACGCACGTGTTTGCATCCTGCTTTTTCCAACATCTCCGAACTCTGATTCATAAAATCCACAACCATTTTTTCGGCATTGTCATCATAGTCTATCGAAGTGACAAGTTGTGGTATGCCCCAGGGATCTTTTAAATCTTGGCTCAGCCTTACGTGATTGGATTGGCGGGGAATGGTTTCTCCTTGCATATACATACCCGTAAACCAGGGACCGGGTTCTGTAAGATTTTCTTTGTAGGAGCTACCGATGCCCGCTTCCCCTTCGCCAAAAGCCTGGGCGCTACGCCTGGACCAGACGAAAGTTAAAAAGCCGCCCAGATAATCGGTGTCTTTTTGATGCAGGTTGCGGTAATTGGCGATGATGGGATTGGTCGGATTGCGGCCATAAGTATATCGATCTTCAAAGCCGGGGAACTCACCGGCTGCACTGGCCCGATAGTTATGAAAGGCCATGTATTTTCCCAATATTCCACTGTCGTTTCCCAGTCCGTTGGGAAAACGCGATGATGTAGAGTTAAGTAAAATGAGATTTGAATTCAGGCAGGCAGCATTCAGAAAGATTACCCGTGCAAAATAGTCTGTCGATTGTTTTGTATTGGTATCAATGACCCGAACACCAACAGCCTTTCCTTTTTTTTCGTCGTAAATGATGGAATGGACTACGGAAAAAGGGCGAACCGTGAGATTGCCCGTTTTTTTTGCCCAGGGTAAAGTCGAAGACACGGAACTGAAATATCCGCCAAAAGGGCATCCCCGCGTACACAAATCCCTTGCTTGACACTGACCACGACCTTGTTCCAGGTGAATGGGATTGGGTTTGGTCAGATGGGCCCAGCGACTGTGTACCATGAACCGGTCTTTGTAATTTTCCTTTATCTTTTTTTGAATCTCCAGTTCCACACAGCTCATTTCAAAAGGCGGCAGATAATCGCCATCCGGCATGGCTTCCAGACCATCCTGGCTTCCGCATATACCCGCGAATCGCTCCACATGGCCATACCAGGGAGCGATATCCTTGTACCGGATCGGCCAGTCGATCGCATATCCAAATCGCAAGGGAGAAGAAAATTCAAAATCACTCCAACGTTGACAGGCCCTTCCCCACATGATAGATTTTCCACCGACCTGATATCCCCGTATCCAGTCGAAGGGCTTCTCCTGCTGGTAGGGATGCTCCGCATCTTTGACAAAGAAATGACGGGTGTCTTCCGTGAACGCATAACACTTACTGATAACAGGATTGGCTTTTAATATTTCCTGGGTATTCTCCCCTCGGTGTGGAAACTGCCAGGGATCCAAGGTTGCTGTGGGATAATCTTTGATGTGTTCAATATTGCGGCCTCTTTCCAATACCAGCGTTTTTAACCCGTGATCGCAACATTCTTTGGCTGCCCACCCGCCGCTGATGCCCGAACCGATTACGATTGCATCGAAATTATTTGTCATCCCCCATCATTTTGTTCTATAAAGCTAGTATTTTATACCACTCCAGCAGATGACCGTTTTTATCCGTCGAAGCATCGGCGAAATGCCAGGACGGCCCCAATCAACTAAAGAATGGCTCTGATGGATGCCCTTCCCGTATGGATGACCGCCCCTTCGCCCGGCTTACGGCCTTCATAAGCCACATTGAGTTCCAGAAAGCTTCCCAGTTTTTTGGTAAGATCCAGACCCCAGATATAATTTTTCCCTGGCAGTAAGCCATCCAGCAGGATATAACTCACCGTCGTATTGGTGCTGCCATTGTATTCAATGTCATTAAGTGTAAATTTTGCCTCCAGAGAGGTATTCTGGACCAAGTTGTATTTGATGTCGGTGATGATCGAGCTGGAAAAAGAACTTTCACCGCCGTATTGCGGAGCATTTTTTTGCGGGTTGTAGTTATAGCCAATGCTGATCCGCAAGTTCGCGCGTCGGGTGTAACTCAGGTCTGGGGCGATGGAGTACTGAGAGATGCTATAATTGCTGTTGTTGAATGTGGCGTTGTCCGCAAATAGATAGTTTATGCCGGTTTTAAAAACACCATTTAAGACAAATTGCTTATTGATGTTCCAACGGGTGCGCAGGTTCCATTCCTGAAGCGTCTGCGTTTGGTATCCGAATGTAAGCAGGGCCTTGGACACATTGCGGTTGTTGCTGATGTCGAATCCCCATCCGGGATTAAACTTATTGTAAGAAAAAGAGTTGACGAATATTGTACTGCGGCTGATCAGGAAGGTATCGTTGAGGGGAGACTTAAAGGGATTTAGTTCGACAAAACCCGTAGCCAGTTCTTTTTGATTTAGTTGAAGGGAAGATTGCAAAAAGACGTTGGACAGGAATTTTTTAAACCCGGTCACCCGGTTGCCGAGCAGCAGCCGCGGGTTGATGGTAATACTATAATTGAAGGTATTGTAGTTCGCTTTTACAAAGTCATTGGTGGGTGTGAACACACGGATATAGGTCGCCTGATCGGGAAACTGCGCCAGCACAAATTCATTCAATTGTTGAATACCGTCGTTGTTCAGATCAATCCAGGTATACTGACCCGTTCCTGCCGGCACAGCCACATAGGTATAATTTCTTTTTTGCTCCTGACCGGATCCCACTTCATAGAGCAGGTTTCCGGTCACCATACTTTTCCATTCATGCATTGAATATTCTACCCGGGTGAGCAAGCTGTTGTCTGCCTGCTGGGTACTGACGGCGGCGTTGACCACTTGCAGACTCCGGTAGGTCGCATTGATCCGCACCTGCTCATTTTTGTTTTTGGTGAGCTCCGTATAAACATTCACGTTCTGACTTTTGTTGGCGACGGCCAGGTTGGTTCCATAGGGATATGCATCCTGGCGGTAGAAATAGCTGATGCCCCATTTGTTTGGCGCTTTTTCGGGCGACTTCAGATAGGCCTGTAATATGGTAAAGGAATAACTGTCGTTGGAAACTGAATCCGTTTTGGGATAGCGCTGGACGTTTTCTTCTATGGAAAAATTGAAGCCTGCCGTATAGTTTCCCAATTTTTTCATCGTCTTGGAAATGTCGACCGTCGGACGAAATAGATATCCATTGTATATCGTTCCCCTGTCCACGGTATAACTGATCTGATCGTTGAAATTCCAGCCGTTTACATGGAGGGTATGACCGAGCAGGTTTCGAATACCCGTAAAATCCTGGTTCCGGTCATAACCTGCCAGTTCGTAATGGATCTCATTGCCGGTTTTGTCGGTAATCTTGAATGCCGCTTTATAAAATGTTTCATTGGCCTTGGGTAAATTCAGGGGCAGGCCCCAGTCCCGCAAAAATTCTACAGGCCTGATGGGTTCCAGGGGTTGAAAACGGATATCATTGTATTCATAGGCGAGATAGGAACTGACGACCGATCCCGGAAATTTACTTTTTAGAACATGCAGGTTTGTAAAAGTAAATTTGGTCGCGTTGCCCGCATCGTTGTTCTTGTCCAAAGTAGAGAGGGTATTGACATCATAGTTGCTTCTGGCAAAATCGGCTGTAAATAGACTTTCTTTAGACAGTTTATAATCTACCCCTCCCGTAATTACCTGTTGGGTTTTCGGTGTTACCAGGAATTCAGCGGCTTCGAACTGTCCCTGACGGTCTCCGTTCACCGGGGCGATCCAGTTGTACACGTTGCCATTCAAACCCTCCGTATTCAGGATATAATTTCCAAGCCCCTGGCCCACATCGGAGAATGCGAGGTTGTAGAGTGTATAATTTCGATCGTTGGAAACCACAAAAATGGAGTCATGGGTAATGAGGCCATTGGCCGCCTTGTAGGTGGTATCGATTTTACGATAGAGTATCTGGCCCACAGCCTGTCCCGTATCTATGGGTGCAACCGGATAAAATGCATTCTGTATACTGTCTCCCAGGTCATTGAGGAATTTTTTTCTGCCTGAATCCAGGGTTTGGCTGATCGGTGAATTGCGCGCATCGCTGTTGCTGAAAATGCCAAAGCGAAGCCGGAGATTTTTACTGATCTGCGCTTCATCGGCCAAATATAAATTGACGTTGAGGTAAGACTGGTTTGAGTATTCAAATTCCACCTGTATGCGACTGTCTTTGGTGATCATTCGGTGCGGAGTAAAAGTAACTTCGGCAGTATTGTAATTGATCACGTAATCCTGGTCTTCCCCCCGTTGGAGTAAAGCTCCGTCGAGGTAGACTTTTTCCGTTCCTGCCAGCACAATAAAATACAATTCATTGTTTGCCCCCGTTAAGCGATAAGGTCCCTGGTTACCCTCTTCTCCCTGAAATATGTTCCGATTGAATATTCCTTTGGCCACCGCACCACTGATCAGAAAACTGTTGGATACACTGTCCGATATTTTTGTGGTCGTTTCAAAAGACGCGCCCCGCAATCTTTTATAAAAGGAAAGAAAATAATTATCCGTCTGTCTGAGGTCGATATCACCCATGCGCAGCGACCAGTTTTTCTTTTTGAACTGAACATAGATCTGGTCAAAATCACTCAGCTGAGCCGTCGTGCCGTCGGGCTGGATGGGAATATTGTTATCGGTGATGGCTGCGGCAATTTCTATGGAGTCCGCCAGATAACCACTGATCTGAAGATTCAGGTTGGAAGTAACTACGGCGTCCTGCGCATTGCCAAAAGAAATGGCCCTGCCAAAACTTCCGTTGTAGGTGACATTTCCAAAATTGAAAAATTGATCATTCTCGTATTTGTTATCCTTGCTGTAAACGGAAGGTTGAATTGAAAATTTATCCATCACTTTGGCGTAGTCCAGTCGCTGCACGACGCCGTTGAGTTGATAGGGGAATAACCGGTACTGGACCAGAACGCTGTCCAGATTGGGTTTTCTTAACCAAGTTAGGGTGGAGTGAACATAGTCGATTTTATAGAGGCTGTCTGGAATTCCTGAAACGAAAAAACTGCCCGGAACCAAACTAAGAGAGTCCAGTTTTTGAGGACCATTTTTTACCAAAACATACTTACGGTGGAGATTCGAGGAAATTTTTAAGGGGACCGTTGGTTTGGAGCCAGGAGCCTGGGCGCTTACTTTATTCAACAACCCACAGAAAATCAATCCTATAAGCAGCCATTTGATCAACGAAAACGGTTTTTCTTAAAATGCGGAAACAGGTCATTTATTGTATCTGGTCCAGTTCTGCCAGCAAAGCTCTTACATTGAGGGCTTCTGTGACCATTCGAAGGCCACCTTTTTCATCCCGTGGCCATTCTTCCCGCGGCCGGTCCCAGTAAAGTTCCACACCATTTCCATCCGGATCGTTCATATACAGGGCTTCCGATACGCCATGATCGGACATCCCGGTCAGTGGATAGGCGGCATCCAGCAGTCTTTTCAGGATAAAAGCCAGGTCCTTTCGGGTAGGATATACAATGGCCGTATGAAAGAGACCGGCCGATCTCTGGAGCGCCGGCGGGGCGTTTTTACTGTACCAGGTGTTCAAGCCGATATGATGGTGATATCCTCCGGCGGAGACAAAAACAGCATCGTCGCCGTACCACTGCATGATTTGGAAGCCCAGCAACTCCTGATAGAATTTCAGCGATCGGGGGATGTCTGCCACTTTCAGGTGGACATGACCGATTCGGGTGGATGCGGGTATGATATAGCTCAAGAGTGATATTTAGCTAGGCGTTCACTAACTGACTCTGTACGTACATTGTTTCCCGGAGTTGCTTTACGCGGTCATCGGCCAGGTATTCGTCAAACGTTGTGAGGCGATCAATGGCGCCAGAAGGTGTTATTTCAATTACCCGATTGGCAACTGTCTGAAGAAAAGTATGGTCATGGGAAGTCATCAAAACGACTCCTTTAAATGTAGACATACTTTCGTTGAAAGCCTGGATCGATTCCAGATCCAGGTGATTGGTCGGCTCATCCAAGAGGACTACATTAGGGTCTTGCAGCATCATTCGGCTGATCATACAGCGGACTTTCTCACCTCCGCTCAGTACACCGACTTTTTTCATCACTTCATCTCCGCTGAACAGCATCTTCCCCAGAAACCCTCGCAGAAAGGGCTCATCCACATCGGTTACATGTGCTGGCACATACTGGCGAAGCCAGTCCATCAGGTTGAGGTTCTTGTCCAGAAAAAATTTGTGGTTGTCGTTGGGAAGATAGGCATGGGTAACGGTGGTGCCCCATTCAAAAGACCCTTTGTCGGCCTTCATATTTCCCGTAACGATTTCATAAAAGCTGGTCAGGGCCATTGGATTTTTGCTTACTAAGGCCACCCGGTCACCCTTGTTCAAGCTAAAACTGATATCGGAAAACAGGAGGCTTCCGTCTTCTGCCGTTTTAGCCAGTTTCTGAATATTGAGGATCTGGTTTCCAACCTCCCGCTGTTGTTTGAAGATAATGCCTGGGTAACGGCGATTTGATGGTTCTATTTCTTCAATGGTCAGTTTTTCCAGTGCTTTTTTACGGGAGGTCGCTTGTTTGGATTTAGAGGCATTGGCTGAAAAACGAGCGATGAAATCCAGCAGGGCCTGACGCTTGTCTTCCGTCTTTTTATTTTTATCACTCATTTGCCGGGCCATGAGCTGGGAAGATTCATACCAAAACGTGTAATTGCCTGTATAGGCCTTAATTTTTGCCCGGTCGACATCTGCCACATGGGTGCAAACAGCATCCAGAAAGTGACGATCATGGGATACGACGATTACAATATTTTCGTAGTCTGCCAGGAAATTTTCCAACCAGCTGATGGTTTCCACATCCAGGTCATTGGTCGGTTCATCTAGCAAAAGGATATCCGGATTGCCAAAAATCGCTTGGGCCAATAGCACCCGCACTTTCATCGCTCCGGAAAGTTCTTTTAACAGTTGGCCATGCAGGGACTCTTTGACGCCCAGGTCACTGAGCAGCGAAGCTGCATCGGATTCTGCCGTGTAGCCGCCCATTTCCCCAAATTCGCCTTCCAGGTGCCCAGCTTTTATTCCGTCCTCTTCGGTAAAATCTTCTTTTAGGTAAATGGCATCTTTTTCCAGCATGGTATCCCAAAGCTTCTTATAACCCATTAGTACGGTATTGAGTACCGTCTGATTATCGAACTCAAAGTGGTTCTGTTTCAACACGGCCATTCTGAGGCCTGGTGAAATCTCAATATTGCCCTTGGTCGGTTCAATTTCACCGGAAAGTATCTTAAGAAACGTTGATTTTCCTGCCCCATTGGCACCAATTACCCCATAACAATTTCCTTTGGTAAAGGAAACATTCACCTCATCAAAGAGTACACGTTTACCAAAAAGTAAGGTCACATTGTTCGCACGAATCATGAATTAAATTTTGAATGGGCAAAGGTACGCCAGGACAGGGAATTTTCAAGTAAAATGCAATGAGACGCCTTCTGTTTTACCGGGTAGCAGGCGACCATCTGCAATAAATGCGTCGACAGTCCAATAGCGGCTATTTTGATAGGGTTCAGGCAACCTGTTCAGAAGATTTGAAGTATATTTCATAAACTGCTGCGAATGAAAAAGTTCACTGGGCTTTTCCTGCTGATCTGTTTGGGTTTGTCCTGCAAAAAGAGCAACAATCAACAAACTACGCTTTCGGGTACCTATAGTGGATATTTCACTTTGAAAATCGGATCCACCGGTACGCCAGTACCCGTCACGATGATTTTTTCGGGTTCCACTTACAGGGATCCCAACGACTCCACATTTTCAATTGTTTGTCATGGGAACTTCCAGATTGAGCAAGACTCCATCAATATTCAGAACCAATGCGCCTACCCTGCCAATATCGATTTGACCACCATTCTCGGGGGCAAATACCGGATTTTCATAAAAGGAGACAGCGTAGCTTTTAGCCGTATAATAGGCGACTTTGTCTATGAGGAAGCCGTTTATTCTCTAAAGAGACAATAGCTTTCCCACTTCCCCCAAAAACGCTATTTTTGCGCGAATTGTCCCAGAAATGGGACCCTGGACCGGTAGCTCAGTTGGATAGAGCAGCTGCCTTCTAAGCAGCAGGCCATTGGTTCGAATCCAATCCGGTTCACACTTAATAAAAGCCGCTCTCGTAGTGGCTTTTTCTTTTATACTCGATAGGACATTCGATCCATCGCTGCCTGTAACTGAAACCTATCCAGCTGATAGAGCGGCTGATACAGCACGTAACGTAATGAATAAGTTGGATTCAATCTTTTTTAGCAAGCTGAATTGAATACCTTACCAAACCTGAAGTATTTTCGATTATATGAAAACTATCATATCAATTTGGTTGACTTTCGTTTCTTCAATTTGTAGTTTTTGCTCATTGTACTCACAGACAGACTCAATTGAAACTAAATTTCTTAAGTATGAGGTTAATCCCTCTATCCACCCTATTAAAATGTTTTGGAAATCGGAAAATGGACAATTAATTAGGAGCTTGGGCAATCTTAAAAACCACTTGGAAGAAAAACGTAACGAACTGCTTTTCGCAACTAATGGAGGGATGTATAAGGAAGACCGTTCTCCAGTTGGATTATTCATTCAGAATGGATTTATCCTTAGTCCAATAGACACATCAACTGGCATTGGCAACTACTACTTGAAGCCCAACGGCGTATTCTATATCACACGTACAGGCTCGGCTGGCATTAGCACAACTGCTAATTTTAAATTTAATAGCAAAATAAAAGACGCTACACAGTCTGGTCCAATGTTAGTGATTGAAGGGACTATCCACCCATCGTTCATAAAAGCCTCAACTAATTTAAATATCCGAAGCGGTGTTGGAATACTGGCTGACGGAAAAGTGGTCTTTGTTTTGTCGAAACAACCTGTCAATTTTTACAGTCTGGCTGAATATTTCATAAACCTGGGATGTCGTAACGCACTCTACTTGGATGGATTTGTATCCAGAACCTATCTACCAGAGAAAAATTGGAAGCAAACAGATGGTGATTTTGGCGTTATTATCGGGGTGTTAGATCATGAACGATGATTTATTAGCGTGGGAAATATTTTAAAATAAAAATAAACTTAACTTATTTTTTAAGCAACTAAAAAGGTTGTGCGTTTCAAATCCTCAATAAAAGGTTCGAAATTTGTCAAATCCGGTTTATAAAGAATTTTATGTAAGCCGTCTCGGTAAAACAGAGGCGGCTTTTCCGTTTGTACACGGGGAAAATTTATTTACGGGAACTGATAAATGAAAAAACCATACATTCCGCCAAAGGCGGGAACGACTAACCGCCTTGCAAAGAATTATCATCTGAACATTTATTTTATATTATAAACTTCATACAAGCTTGATTAATGTAAACGCCAAGTTGTATTAGTTTCGAAAACTTATCTTCAAAACCAACCGACAGATATTTTTATCAATGGGTAATTGAGTAACTGACAAAAAATAAAGTCAGCCAGCATAAATACCACGGCAAATGGCATAAGAAGAAATGGCTTTTATTACTTTAAGAACACATTTAAAAAAAATAAATCGCTGGATAGGAAACGTAGACCTGATGAATTTAGGAACCCAAAATTTATTATATTAGTAGTCTTATCTTTTAGAATACCTGTTTGTATATATAAATACCTGCCTGTGTTGCGCTTTCTTTTTATGTTAGTTTTTACCATTGTATCTGCATTTAAAGGGAATGGGATCAACGGTAATAAGTTGTCTATAAAAGCGCAAATAGGCAATTGGCAAAAAGGCGATAAATTTAATTTGTTACGTGCAACAATTAGTCTTACAAACAATACCGATGATACTATTGCGTATAGAAGTATGTCATGTTCATCGGACGATTTTTATGAAACAAATATTAATGTTTTGACAGTGCAAGTTCAGTCATGTTTGAGCGATTATCAAATATTAGAAAAAATCCCGCCGCATACCACACAGCAAAAAAAATTAAATCTTCAAACTGATCTATTAATAAGCAGAATGTATGGGATAAAATTTAGACTTGGTTTTTATTTTATACAGGAACATGATTCATTCAACAAATCGGATTTTATTACCCACCCAGATTATTATTCTCAATATTTAATTTATAGCGATGATATTGAAATAACATATAAATCACATGTGGAATAATGTACAAATTCGGGAATCACAGAAGGACTACATAGGGATGACCCAGTATTTAATGTTGTAAATAAGACTAAAGAAATAAAAATTAAATCTCTGTTCCGCAATTCGTTTATACAAATGGAGCAATTGCACAAGTTTCTATAATACTCTCCGTATTTGACACCAGAGTGCTTGTTAATATTTTTCGTATTTAGAAGCAAATTCCACAGTTGATAAATAATATTCAATTATACAAGCGAGTCTACATGATTTCCTTAGGTCACGATCACCGGGAAGGTTAAATTTTATCACAAAATCGACATGTCAAATCAATCCAGAAATTAAATTCTATATATTCAGGAAACTAATACGGCTTCATGAAAAAAACTTTACTGATTTGCTTTTCCATCTGCTCTCAGTTTGCCTTCGGACAGAAAGGAGAATCCTTTTCTGTTTCCGGCACCATTAACTTGGACAGTGGGAATATTCTGTTCTCATCTCTTAATGATTCAGGTGATTATCCGGATTCGATACTGTACTTACCGGCTCCTGTGAAGTCTGGCAATTTTTATTTCGAAGGAAAAATTCCACAACCGGTAAAGATTAAACTGCAGGCACAGGTAGCCGGTATAAATATATATGTGTCCGAGGGGTTTTATTTGGTTTCCGGAAGCCAGACTATCCATTGTAAAATAGATACGACAAGTTATGACCGGGAAACACCGAACATTCATAATCCGGTGATGGACGAGTACTTGCAAAAGTACTGGTCTTTGGAACGGCAGGCAATAGATACCATTGGTGATTATAATATTAAGCTCAAAGCAGTTAGAACCTATGTAATAAAATACGCCGAAAAAAATCCGGATTCTTATGTATCGCTCTGGGAGATTGCTGAGAATCTCTCACACGGCTATGATGACCCCCTTAATCAGGCTTTTGCCGGGCTTACCCCAAATATAAAAACTTCTTTTACGGGTAAGCGCGTAACCGGCGACTTACTACATTTGGGATTGATTGCAATCGGCCGCTCCTTTCCTGCCATTGAGACCATCGGCCTGGCCGGAAATAATCAGAGAATCTCTTTCTCATCCTTAAAGGCAAAATACGTTTTTGTGGATTTTTGGTACAGTCACTGCGGTTCTTGTATAGGACAATTCCCCGCTTATACTAAAATCGTAAATGACTACCATAGCAAAGGTTTTATCATGATCGGCATTTCCTCGGACGCTACTCCCGCGAATATTGCTGACTGGAAAGAGGTCATTTATTCCCACGCGCTACCCTGGGAACAATACAGAACTGATGATGTAAGCATTAAAAATTTGCACATAAATTATTTTCCGTCTAATTTTCTACTGGATAGTACAGGAAAAATTATTGCCAAAGATCTGGCGCCCAGTGAGGTAGCGGCATTTTTGCATGAGAAATTGTAATTTGTAAATATGAAAACGCTTGGCTGTTTGCTGTTTTGCACCTGTTTAATTGACGCCTGTGGAGGCTTTATATTCCATTTTACTGAAATGAACGATACTTCCTGGGTAATTATCAATAATGCCGAAAAATTTAAATTCCCTTCAAATACTCAGTATCCTACTCATCTGACAGTCGATTGGGAAAGCTCTACCCAGGGCAATGTGAACGCCTATCAAAAAATCGACTACAATCTCCATTAGCTGAAGAATTTTAAGAAACAAAAAACTCCCCTGGGAATGTTCGTAACCCGCGAGGCTACAAGCAAACTGCCTGGGCGTCCTGTGTCAGGTTCTCAATGCATACGGCTCATCACCACAAGGAATGAAAGAAAATACAAAATGATAAATTCCCCAATTACAGCGAAAACCATTTTTTGAGTCATAATCTTGAAAAAACGGAGGATCAGGATATCGATAATAATATTAAATACAGGGATAATAAAAAACACAATAAAAAATCTATCAATATATATGTCTGAAACCCAAAATAAAATAATGGACAATAAAAACACACCAATATTTATTATAAGAGCCGCTACTTTCCAGTTCATCAAATAAATATCGCTATTCTACAGTGATTATTTGTGATTTTGAGACACAAGTACAAAAGTTATGAGTATCAATAAGTAGAAACACTTACGCCAAGTTGCCTTGGGTGTAAGGTCTTAGCGACTATCCTTTTCGTTTTTCAAGATAACTATCAGGGGAACGGCGCATACTAAGGCTGCAGCCAATAATCTATTACCAGTAAAATTAATTGTAATACCGCCATCACTCCAATTTAAGAATGTTATATAAGATTTTGCATTAAAGATTTTGAAAAGTATTCCAAGAACTAGCAGTAAAGGAGTGGCACTCAAAAGAAATATTTTCAATCCCTTCATAACATCGCTTTTGTAGATTGAGCGTTCAAGAAAGTTGAACATACTGTAAAGATAACGAGAGCGAGTTTTTTTATTCCGGCTTCGATTATTTTAAGGGCAAATGAATTTACAAAAATCTGGGTCAAGTACCATAAACCTTCGCAGTAACGACGCTCCAAACTTGGATACATAGAATTCAACGAATTGAGATATAATAAGGTTCTAGACAGGTTATCGCAAAGAAATTTAAAAGGTTACGACTACAGGCATAAGTGTTTTTACTTAGGCAATTATTTTATACAAACATCTACATTGATTCAAATCAATAATCGAGAGATGTTTTTGGAAGAATTGAAAACTGTTTACAATTTCAGTCTGTATTTAACCGTTCTTGTGTACCCTTACCAACGATTCACCATGAAGAAGCAAATTGTTTTGCCTTTCTGCCTTTTTACAGCTATTTTATTTTCTGCCTGCAGTAAAGATCAAACGGCGGCTCCCGCTACAACACCTCCTCCGAAAACAGATTCGGTACTGCCTGTGAGAACTATAAATCTAAACGTAACATATCCGACACAAACCGCAACTGGTACCTTCGAGTTGATTGTCAGCGAGCCCGGTGGAAAGGTGTTATTAGACAGTATTGCAGCAGTGAATACCCCCGTCATCACTTCAATAGAGACGAGTGCCTCGCTGGTGGACTTCACATACATTCTTGATCAGGGCAATGTTTCATCTCCATATACCCGTTATCTCGTGTATGTTTATAAAGGCGTCAATCCATCCAACTGGACAAAACTTAATAGCGCACTGTATCCTCTTAGTTATCCTTTGTCTTCCGGGCCAACAACACCATCTCGGATTTTTATTCCTAATTATCCCAGCAATGCGGTTCCGGATGGGATTGTTTCAAATTCCTTCGTTTTCGACAACTGTAATTTCAATTTCTATACCAATTTGAGTTATAACTCATCCGACAACACTTTCAACTTATACTACGACCGTCATGCCGGTCATTCCGTTTATTTTTCGATTACGCACCTGGGTCTTTATAAACTTTATACTCCTACGAAAGATTTCGATACGTTAGATGCCTTCCATATGGATACGCTCAGTACGACCACTTTTACCAGAAAATTTCCTTTTACAATCAATTATCAAATTGGTTACAGTTTTCGCGGAATTCCAGACACGACAGATCTTTCAACGTCTATCAGTTTTTCTAATTTCTTTCAACCGGTAGCTCCTGGTCAGGGTGATTTGCAGTATCCCAAAACGCCCATGCAGAAATACGAAATCGAACTCTCAGCAACGAATAATAACAATGACCATTTATCTTATTATGGATTGGTTTCAACTATCCCGACAGATCTGAATCTACCTGACGCTTCCTCCTTCTCTGAAGTTTCCAAGGAGGCAGATAATATATCTTTCCTTTTTAAAAATCCATCCTCGACCACAAGCTGCCAGACCAATCTGGGTAACAGTATGGTTGGCGCCACAATTTGGTCTTCGCCTGATTCGACAAACCTGCATCCCCTGACTCTGTTGACGAATCTGAAAAGCAAAATGCTGAACGGCGTAACGCTGGATGACATAACTCCAAAAAATTTCGAATTTTTGAATATCCCCGGCTATTCTTATGCCGATTATTTTTCCTATCTCTTCAATCAGGGATTCCAGAGTAGTCATCCCTACATTAATACCTATACCGGTTTGTCCAGAACGTTCTAAGGCGGGGAAGAAAATAACGGACAGCTATTTATCAATTATCGAAGGCCCCTTCCTTCTCCATCCCGCAGGTGATGTCATCCGTCACGTGAAACGACATAAATAAGATCGAAAGCAGAGAGGTGATGATTAGTAAAACATTATGTTACATGTAATTAAGACTGTGAGTAAATTCAATATTTAATCCCGATCAGGTAAGAATTGATCGGCTACACTTTTTTTATGAGGATTGGAATTATAAAGAAAAAAATCCGGGTGCATGATCAATTTCAGGATCGATGCAGATTCATTCCGATATATACGATTCATGGGATCGACTGAGATCTCATTTTTCACCAGATTGAAGAGGTGATAGAAACGCTTCCAATAGTTTGCGTTTTACGAACCCGGGTAAAATGAAAATTTTGGTACATTTATATCAAACATCACTGCAATGAGTCACTCTTCTTTAAAAAAAATAGTCACTTATTTCGCCCTCGTCACCTTCACTGGCTTGACCTCCCACGCATCCGCCCAAGCCATCACAGGCGATCAGATCAAGGCGCAGTTCCTTAAGGATTGGCAACGGTCAAAAGCCTACACCCTTGATTACCTCAACACGATGCCGGCCGACAAATATTCCTTCAGGCCAGTCGACAGTATCCGCAGCTTCGCGGAGCAGATGCTCCACCTCGCCTGGGACAATGTCTTCTTGAACATGGTCGCCACGGGTAAGAAGATAGACTGGCTGCCGGGCCAAAAATTCAACTGGCATGAGGGTGAAAAAATCGATTGGCCCGAAGGTTACCTCGAAAATAGCCCCACCGCGCAGGGCAAGGATTCTGTCATATATTATGTAAGTAAAAGCTACGACATTGCCCTTCAGTATATACAAAGTCTGGATCCAGGCAAATATGGCGAGATGACAGGCATGCCCAACATCACAGATACCCGCTATGCGTGGCTGCTCAAGGCATTGGAGCACCAGGCTCACCATCGCGGTCAGACCACGATCTATATCCGGCTTGTGGGCATCAAGCCACCAAACGAGCGTTTGTTCTGATCAGTTTTCCAAAGTTTTATATTTTGAACTAGCGCCAACCCAGTCCGGGTGCAACATGCTCAAGGATAGAAGACAATATATGCATATTGTATTCCACTCCTAATGTATTGGGAATCGTCAATAGCAGCGTATCCGCTTCCTGGATAGCTTCGTCCTTCGCCAGTTCTTTTATGAGTTGATCAGGTGCAGCTGCATAGTTTCTTCCGAAAACAGCGCGTTTGGTCGGTTCAATCATTCCGAATTGATCGGTTTGGTTTTTTTCCCTCCCAAAATAAAGGTGATCTTGTTCTGTTACCAAAGCAAAAATAGAGCGGCTTACTGATACCCGGGGGACTCGTTTGTGCCCCGCTTTTTTCCATGCTTCCTTGTATAGTCTTATCTGTTCGGCTTGCTGTATATGGAAAGGTTTACCACTTTCATCAAATTTCAAAGTAGAGCTTTGCAGGTTCATACCTTTTTCAGCGGCCCAAACAGCCGTTGCGTTTGAGGCAGCTCCCCACCAGATGCGCTCCCGCAATCCTTGAGCATGCGGTTCCAAACGCAGCAAGCCCGGTGGGTTAGGAAACATCGGGTTTGGATTCGGCTGAGCGAACCCTGCGCCCTTTAACCTGTCCAGGAATTCCAATGCTTTGCGCCTGCCCATCTCCGCGTCTGTTTCTCCTTTGCCGGGCTCATATCCAAAATAGCGCCATCCATCTATTACCTGTTCTGGCGATCCCCTGCTGATCCCCAGTTGCAAGCGTCCCTGTGAAATCAAATCAGTAGCGCCTGCTTCTTCCACCATATACAATGGATTTTCATAACGCATATCAATAACCCCTGTTCCCATCTCTATTTTACTAGTTTTGGCTGCAACAGCGGCAAGCAAAGGAAAGGGCGATGCCAGCTGCGAGGCAAAATGATGTACCCGGAAATAAGCACCGTCTATACCAATCTCTTCAGCGGCAACCGCCAAATCAATAGACTGGAGCAAGGTATCAGCTGCAGTGCGGGTTTTATATGACGGATGGTTTGCCCAATGACCAAATGATAAGAATCCTATTTTCTTCATAGTATCTACAACTCGTTATGTTTATTCAGGTCAATACCAGCATAAAATGCCAAATCAATATTTTTAAAAAACTTGGTAAGAAAAATGATCTGACCGGTATGATAAGAATAGTGTTCGGTAACATGCACAATACTGTCTACTCCCGAATGTGAAATTCCCTGGGCAATTCTTTTTCTTAGTAACTCCTCCTCCCCCATCCGCTCAATAACCATCGTGGCTTCAGTGGCCGTATGTTGAAGCTTCGCGAGGAGCTCCGATTTGCTGAGGCCACCCACCGTTGAAAATTCCAGATCCCGGGCACGGATATCCTGCTCGCCACCCAGCGCGGAAATAATATGTTGGCGGATATTGCCACAAAGGTGCAGAATAAGATTACCGACACTATTTAGATTTTCATTCGGTGACACCCAAAGGTCTTTTTCCTCCAGTTGCTGCATGCAGGTAATAATCTTCTCCGTGCTTTGATTGATTCTTTTGATCGCCTGACTGGTAAATTCCAGGCTTAACAAGGTATTCATTGTCCAAAAATAAACATTTTACTTTTGGACATTATGGGTTATTCATTTTAACCGGTCTCATCAGATGCGAAAAAGTAAGTGAACCCATCACCCATTTTCCGTTTTCTTTGATGTATACCTCGGTTACCATAAACGGATTGACGACTTCGTGTCCGCCGACTACCGCCACTAGGTCTATATCATTTAATAGGATCGCTGTGTTTCCGAATATGTTTACAATAACAGCATATACCTCGGCTTTTTTATACCAGATACCGCCATCTTTAATGGTAGCAAGTTCCTGGGTTTTACCCCAGCTTCCTCCCATATGAATAAACATAGATTTGTCACTGAATAGCACATTTAAAGAATCGACATTCTTGTTTGCCATCCAATTCCATTTCTGTTTGGAAAGGTTGATGATTTCCTGTTGTTCAGGTGTGTTTGTTGTAGAGGTTGAAATTGATTCGTGAGGCTGGGCGTAGGATGATCGCGTACTCACTATAAAGAGGAATAGTCCGAGAATTTTCGTTTTCATGTTATTTCAATTTGAAATTTTAAATAAGTGGGTTAGCGGTTCACCATTTTCTGCGCCTGTTCAGAATAACGATTACCCTGCACTTGAATATTAGACAGGGCTTCATTGATCTTTTTAATGTCCTGATCTGATAAATCTATTCCGGTCGCACCTAAATTTTCTTTCAGACGGTTCAATTTCGTTGTGCCCGGAATAGGTACAATCCATGGCTTTTGTGCCAACAACCACGATAGAGCGATCTGTGCAGGAGTGGCTGCCTTTTCCGTGGCAATATTTCCAAGCAGCTCTATCAGACCCTGGTTAGCCTTCCGGTTCTCCTCCGAAAAGCGTGGTACCGTGTTGCGGAAATCACTTTTGTCGAAGTTGGTATTTTCATCTATGGCACCGGTAAGGAAGCCTTTGCCGAGTGGACTAAAAGGAACAAACCCGATCCCCAATTCCTCGAGTGTAGGCAATATCTCGTTTTCCGGTTCCCGCCACCAAAGCGAATACTCACTTTGAAGGGCAGTCACCGGGTGAACCGCGTGGGCCCTACGTATGGATTGCACGCCTGCTTCTGATAACCCGAAATGTTTAACCTTACCTGCTGCGATGAGATCTTTCACGGCTCCGGCCACATCTTCTATTGGCACACTGGGGTCAACGCGATGCTGATATAAAAGATCAATATGGTCGGTACGCAGTCTTTTAAGTGCTGCTTCTGTCACTTCCCGGATACGCTCGGGACGACTGTCTGCACCCAGAGTTGGCCTGCCATCTTTGAAACCGAATTTAGTGGCAATTACCACCTGACTGCGGAATGGCTCCAAAGCTTCTCCTAAAAGTTCCTCATTATCTAAAGGCCCGTATGCCTCGGCGGTATCAAAGAAAGTCACGCCTTGTTCAAATGCCGCTCTAATTAGTTTAATGCCATCCTGTTTTTCCGTTGCAGGTCCATACCCGAAACTTAAACCCATGCATCCTAAGCCTAAAGACGAGACTTCCAGTCCGCTCTTTCCTAAAAATCTTTTTTTCATATTTCCAATAATTTTTTTTGGGGAATAAATTATTATGTACCCGCTTAGCCCATGTAAAGTGTACCTATTTTTTTGACTGAATGGTATACAAATTGCGGTATTATCTACCAATATTGCTGTTTTGAAAGAAAGGGTCGATCGGAAGATGAATAATGTATTAATTTCAATTCAGACAATACAATCAATTTATGGATAATGAAATAAGGCGCTTCGAATCCGTTAATGACTACAATGTTTTTAATAACAATCCAACACTGCATCCGCTGGTAAGCGTTGTAGATGTGTCGAAGGCGACCCCGCGACAGGGGTCCCGAATGTATTTTGGATTTTACACCATTCTGCTAAAAGATGTCAAATGTGGTGATCTAATGTATGGGCGGGAGACCTATGATTACCAGGAAGGAACATTGGTTTTCCTTGCACCCGGCCAGGTAGCAGGCATGAACAGCAACGGAGAAACCTATCAGCCAAAAGGTTATGCATTGATTTTTCATCCTGATTTGATTCACGGCTCATCACTTGGAAAACACATCCAGGATTATAACTTTTTTGGTTATCAATCCAGTGAAGCGTTACATGTGTCAGAACAAGAAAGGCATATCGTCCTGGAATGTTTCGCAAAGATCAAATATGAACTGGAACATGCCATAGATAAGCACAGCAAAAGACTTATCGTATCCAATATTGAACTGTTTTTGGATTATTGTGTTCGTTTTTATGATCGTCAGTTTATTACCCGTGACAAAGCGCATGAAGGAATATTACAAAAGTTTGAAGCTATTCTAAATGGTTATTACCATTCGGATCAGCCGCAGCATATTGGTTTGCCATCAGTGGGGTATTGCGCTGGCGAATTGCATTTATCTTCCGGCTATTTTGGGGATCTGATAAAAAAGGAAACTGGAAAAACAGCACAGGAGTATATCCAATCGAAAATTATCGATATTGCAAAAGAAAAAATATTTGATACAGGCAAGTCTGTCAATCAAATTGCCTATGAATTGGGGTTTAAGTATCCCCAACATTTTACCCGTTTATTTAAACAACGTGTCGGACAAACCCCCAACGAATATAGAAGCAGCCTTAGCTGATTGCTCATTGATCATTTTTTATACTATATTTAATTTCAAATAATTAAATCAACAAATACTTTTTAAATCATTCATAAAACGGTTCGACATTTGTCCCCTCCGGTTCACGTCTGCTTCCAGTAAGGCTTTCAGCAGAAAACTGAGGGCTATTTTTTTTCTCGGTTGCGTAACATTTTGATAAACTTAATTCATATTCCCGGCTGGCTTGACGGGATTTCATTGTTCCTGTATACAGACACTCATTTACCAAATTAATTTTTGTGCATCTGCAACTGCGGATATATGTTTCATTTTGCCGGCACGGAACTCCCTATATAAACGGGATATGTCTTCTGTTGTGTCACCGATAAAAGGCCCATGTGATACAATGGGATCTCCCTGCGGTTCGCCTGAATAAAGAATAAATCTGGCTTCGCTTTCGTTGGTTGAAATCAAAAGCTCGCTTTCACCAGCAGAGTCGAATCTGTTGAGCCAGCCAACTTCATTTTGACTTAACGGCTTCTTATCTTCACCGATCAGCACGGTTCCTTCAAGTACATACAAAAATGTTGTGTAGGACGCCGGCAGGTTCAATTTGGCAAGTGCATTTGCTTTGGCTAAAATATCCGAGATAATTACCGGTGTATGGTTTTTAACCGGAGATGAGATGCCAGCCAGGCTCCCGCTGTATAATTTGATATCCAGACCATTTAAGGAAGTTTTTTGCACATGACCACCGCCAAGGGACTGAATGCGCGGCGTTGTCCATCTTTCTTCTTTTGAAAGGGTAAGCCAGAGTTGTAAAATTCTCAACTTGGTTTTCTTGGTGATCGTTTCCGTGTGTATGATTCCGCTACCGGCAGTCATCATTTCGAGATCTCCCGCCTTCATACCATGATTATTATCGCCTAGTTCGCCCTGGAGCAATAGCGTGACGGTTTCAAATCCAGCGTGCGGATGAGGTCCGCCCGCTGGACGATCATCTTCTTTATCCAGCATATCGTCCATGAGCAGTATAAAAGGATCCGTATCTGCAAAGTCGCCCTCTATCAGTGCACGGGCAATATGTCCTGCTCCCAGGAAACCGGGTTGATCGGCTGGTCTATATTGCTTAACCAAGGTTCTTTTATTCGTTGTCATAATCATTTATTTATGCGGCAACCAATACTTCTTTGACCAGCTGAATTTCGCTGATTATTTTCACTTCTTCCCCCAATATGGCGCCGCCTGTTTCTAAAATGCCATTGAAGTTAACACCCCACTGACTGCGTTTTATTTTTCCGGTGACGGTAAATCCTGCCCGAGTTCCTCCCCATGGATCCTTTGTTATACCACTATATTCCACATGCAGAATAACCGGATGTGTTACACTTCTTAAAGTCAGAGTTCCATGAATATCGAAGTTTTCATCGTCCAGTTTTTCTACGAGGGTTGAATCAAATAACATTTCAGGATGTTCATCAACAGAAAAGAAATCTGAATTCAGCAGGTGTGCATCGCGTTGCTCATTATTCGTGCTTATCGACTTCATGTCTGCATTCAGGTGAATTTTAGCAGTACTGAAATCCTCATGGTCCGTTTCTGCCTCTATCTTGAAATTCTTGAAGAATCCGGAAACGTTCGCAATCATCAGGTGCCTAATTTTAAATCCTAACTCACTGTGTTTCAGATCCAAACTCCATTTAGTCTTTGCCATATGTTTGATTTTTGTTTGTTAAGACCACAAAACTACCATACATTTACTATACAAAGTATAGGACTATACTATAGTATAGCGATATCGCTTTTAAAAGAAATGACATGATAGAAACGGATCATCAACTCAGTACCTGTATGAGCATCCTCAAACCGGTGCGAGATTCGCTGGACGTCCTGAATGGTAAATGGAAATTGCCGATCATCGTCGCACTGACCTTCGGAGAAAAACGTTTCACCGAAATCTCCAAGGAAGTGCATGGTATTACAGACCGCATGTTATCCAAAGAACTGCGTGATCTAGAATTGAATGGGCTCGTCCGGCGCAACATCGAAGAAAGCTATCCTGTAAAAGTCACCTATCAACTTACCGAACACAGTAAGTCGCTGCGGTCAGTCATCGATTCCTTAAAAGATTGGGGTATCCTACATAAACAAAGACTGGCGGAAGAATGCAGGGAATATAAAAAAGTAAAAAAGGTCCTGATAAAGTGAATGCCTCATCCTGAAGGTTACTTTTAGCTTAATGCGGCGGTCCAAACTGTCTCACTGGCTTCCCACAAAGTATATTCATGGCGTTCACACCAAAACTTAATATACCCATATTATCCGTATTCTGAAGGACGATGACCGTTTGTTTTGACTTCAGATTTCGTAAAAGAATTGTTGTCATGCCGGGGCTGCCGCCGTCATGGGAAACTATTTGTCCGCATGAATGATCGATGTCCACACCCCAACCTATCGCCTGGTAGATGGGCGCGTGTTCCAATTTGGCATTATTGCCATCAGGTAGTTTCACCACAGTATACATTTCTTCCTGCGAGGTTGCGCTCAGAATCTTATTGGTAAACAGCGCGTCAGAAAACAGTAAGATATCGGATCCAGAACTCACCATCAGTCCTGGACCAAAGACCGTTTGCCATGGACTTTCCAAAATTGTGCGCAAGGAGTCACTGGCTGCTAACGGTCCCGGACCGTTGGATACATAGTTGATTGCCCGTAGTGAGTCGGGGTGATGGATATAGGGCGAAAGCACATAAGAATGGAGCATCCCTGCGGGTTTGCAGATATTTTCCTGTAAATAGTCCGGAAAACTTTGCCCGGAAATTTTCTCCACTAGATTGGCAAGCAAGGCGTAACCCATACTGGAATAATGCCATTCCGCACCCGGTTTAGTAACCAGAGGACCAAATTGAATCAGCGCAGGAATGATATCCGAATTATTCAATGCACGCTTACTCTTTTCGCGGTACACTTCGTTGAAATCCGGCAAGCCCGAGGTATGAGAAAGAATCTGTCTTATCGTGATGTCAGGATATGGAAAAGCGGGCAGATATTTCACCAGTGGATCATCGAGTTGGATGCGTCCTTTTTCCGCCAATTGCATAACGGCGATAGCTGTAAATACTTTGGAAAGCGAAGCCAGCTGAAATCTAGTTTGTAAAGTAATCTTCTGCTGATCGCTAAGATCCGCATAGCCGGTCGCATTCTGATATATTATTTTATTGCCATCTGCCACGAGCACTACACCATTGAAATGATAACCCGGATCGCTGGTTACTGCCAGGAATAATTTGTCTAACTGGGCTGGCGTATTTTGGGCATTCAGGAGAGTGGAGGATAAGAGAATACAAGCGCTGACACGCAAACAAATTCGAAACAGGCGTTTCATGTTGGCTTTTTTTGATCTAATCTACGATTATATTCGTACTAATTAATCATTTAGGTCTTATCTTAACAATTAAACTTACCCATGTCAAGGGTAAACAGGGACTGGAAGTTAAAGTCGTCTTAGACGGAAACACAATTGGAATCCAGCAAACTGTGAAAATTGAATCGGGGGACTTGTCTGCAAATGAAGGACTGGATGCTTGAAAACTTAGGAAAATGTTAGGATTTTTTATTTATTGAAGTATTTCAATAAATGAGTATTATCTTTGCTTTCTAATGCTGTGAATATGGATGCGAAAAAAGCAGAAAAGATTTCAAAAGCGCTGGCTGACCCCAACCGTCTGACCATCCTGAAAGAAATTAAGAAGAGTAAACAATGCATGTATTGCGCCGATATCAACGAAAAGATCAACCTGGCCCAGCCGTCTATTGCCCATCATCTGAAGTTATTACTTGAAAGTGAATTAGTTACATCGGACAAAGAAGGCCGGAGCGTCCGCTATTACCTGAACAATAAACTGATGGATGAATACATCCAGTTCATTGAAGGATTAAAAAACTAAATTTTTTTTACCCTATTTATCGAAATACTTAAATATATCAATAACTTTGTGTAGTGTTTTTTGTTATCCTCTTGAAAACCCAGCTCTTTTGTATTGAATTATTTAAATAAATCTAATCACTCTCGGACAGGTTCCAGTTAAAATCACTTTATATGTCACAAAAAAAAGCATTTATTTATACGACCATCGTTTTTGGTCTCCTCACTTTGTTTTCCTACCTAGCCAACGCGCAACCATTGGCCGGGAGAGTAATTGGCGTCTGGTTAAGAGACGACAACTATATAAAAATAGAAATATTCAAAGCCGGTCCCCAGTATTTCGGCAGATTGATCGAAGGAAACCTTCTCTATGAAAATGATGGACTCACTTTAAAAAAAGATGAAAAAAATGCAATCGGGAGATTGCGCGGGAGGCAACTGAAGAATCTAATTGTTCTGACAAATTTTGATTATGAGGGTCGGATATACGACGGAACTTACTACGATTTTAAAACGGGGAAATGGTATAAATCGACTTTAAAGTTGCAGGGACAAAATGTTCTGAAGATTCGGGATTATACCGTTTTATCGCCATTCGGAAAAACGACGACCTGGACAAGAGTACAGTAAATGATAAAATGGCTGTGATTGCCGCTACAAAATATCCAGATGGGTCTGGTAACTTTATTTGACCAATGCTACTCCTTAATCCGAAGGTCGTAATGAAAATCAGTTAGCTCAAGGATTTTGAACTCTCGGGCATCGGGATGGGTCGGATTAAGTAAATAATTGTGCTCGCTGGTAATAATGGCCGATGGGATCTTGATAACGGCTGTTTTCGAAGATTTTATGATTGCGGAACCAAAATCTTTTGTAGAAGAAGGTGCGGGTGCCGATTTCCAATCTGAAGGCAATGCAGATTCTGGAATTTCTTCGATAGAAGCTGTTCCAGTCTCGATGGTAATAATACTCAATGCCGGGGGAATATGATCTGCTCCTGTGTTTACTGAATATTCCAATACAGCCAGGGCGCGTGACTCCGAAGAATATAAGCAAGCAATACCTGGATGATTCCACCTGCCTCCATATAACCGGGCTCCCTCACCGGTTAGGTCATTGGCAAATTTGGTTGGTGCAAGGCGATAGACAATCATGGCTTAAGAATAAACACCCCATTGAATTCTTCCAAGCAGATTCAGTACTTCTTCCCGTCCAAACTGGTTGTCCATTATGTCATAGGGGATTTTACCGCCAAGTGCCTTGTTGGGCGTATTCAGCCAACCATTGAGTTTGCCTTTATCCTGAAATACCTCCAGTCCCTGATTATACAAAGCATCTAAACCGATGATTCGCTCACTTTGAGCTGCCGAAAATTTTTGCTCTTGCTTCTTATTAATGAGTGTGGCTCGATTAATGGAAAGCACATTGGCCAACTTCTGGTAGTCCAACATCGTCTTCGCTTTCACCTCTTCCAGATATTTCTTGCTTACCCCCATTTTGGAAAGCTGCATTTTCTCCATCGGTGTTAACTTGGAAATCTTGGTGAAGTGATCAGAAGGGGTCGTCTTTTTGGGGACTGGCATAGTATATAATTATCTAATTTCAGGTATAAATATATACTATTTATTGGATATTTCCAAACTCATTCCAAGCGTAAGTCGGCTGCAGGATTCGCTAACACTGCCTCGCTAGCTTGGAAGCAACCGCATACTGGCTTTTTTAACATACATAAATTGATTGTCAAATACAGCCAAAACAAGTTCTGTGAGGTCTAGCAGTTATTTTAAACAAACGGCAATGGTAGACCGTTTTCTTCAGTCATTTTAAAAAACATACATGTCATCAACGTCATTCCCTTTTTCGGGATTTTCGAATATTTTCCAACAAAACAATGAATTTGAATGCATTAAAAAGCACCTCGTATCTGAAGAGTTAAAATCCCTTAAAATATTTATAAAGGAATAACAACTTCCAATACCGGGACTTGACATTGGCGATCCTATTGCTTACTTTAGTCACCGTGCACCGGATTAAGTTCAAATACAAAAACGCTACCCATAACGCTGTTGCCAGTAAATTTACTGCCAAAAAGCACCAGTGGTATTTAATCACTATTGGGGATCGTCCAAATTTCGTTATAGCCCAAGACGAGTTAAATCCTGTAGACAGCAAAACCGTTTGGCTTCAGGAGAATATACCGGGCGAAGTTGTTCATCCAAAAGAATTTATTCAGGCAGTAGGTTCTGGACTGGAAGCGGCGGGAATTCTTTGAACAATCATTTTTCAGGTCAGAAAAATGATTGTCAGATAAGTCGAATACCTGAATGTCTAAAATCATCAAGTCTAACATCATCGGTTGCAAGATCAGTAATCATTCCACTGATATCTTTAATATCACATATCTTATAATGTTCGGTCGTATTTAGATTTGAACTATTTACCAAAGCAAATGTCTTGTTTGCGTTTCTAAGCATACTTTGTTTTACTTCTCCATCATTTTGAAAAAACAGCACTGATGCCAAAGTCCTTTTGAAGAGCACAAGTACCCATAAAATAAAGATTGGCGATATATTGCTTTACCTCATTGCAAGTCTGACCGCCCGTATTAATAGCCGACTCACGATCGTGAATGCCGCCAAGTATAATAAGTTCTATATCCTTAAATTTTGAAATGATTGGAACCAGCGCCATATTATTTGTAACAAGCCTGAAACTGGAGTCGGAAGGCAGATGAGAGGCGATTGCACAAATGGTAGAACCTCCATCCATAAAAATCGTAAGCCCCTTTTTAATCAGCTGTTGCGCCTTTAAAGCAATTAATTCTTTTTCTTCGGTTAAATAGTGCGTGCGATCTTGGAAACTGAATGGATTCTTAGAAACGGAAATCGCACCTCTCCTAACTTTTAATAACAAACCGTTGCTGTGGAGCGTCTCAATATCTCTCCTCACCGTATCTTCAGAAATATCTAAATCCTTTGCCAAATTTTCATAAAAGACCTTGCCGCTTTTCTTTATAACTTTAAGAATATGATTAAACCGTTCCTCTTTCAACATTTTAGTTGGGTTAAAATATTTAGTTCCTTGTTCTTATATCAGGCCTAATGCTTGCAATTCATATCTCAAGTTTGTTTTTTCCTGCACATGAATCGTTTCGAACCCCATTTCTTTTGCCGCTTTAATGTTACCCACATTATCGTCAATAAACAATGAGTTTTTTGCTTCCAAATGATACCGATCTAGAATTAGTTCAAAAATCTTCTTATCCGGCTTTATCAGTTTTTCTTCTCCAGAAATGACAATCCCATCAAATAATTTAAAGAATGAGAATCGATTGAAAACGATCGGAAAGGTTTCAGCCGACCAGTTTGTCAACCCATAAAGTTTATATTTCTCCTTCAGTATTTTTAAAATTGTCACATTTTGTGCAATGCAACCTTTTATCATTTTCTCCCATTGATCATAAAATAATTTGATTTTTACGGAGTGTTCCGGGAATTTGTCTTGTAGGATCCTCGTTGCCTCTGCTAGAGATCGTCCCTTATCCTGCTGAAGATTCCAATCTTCCGTACAAACGCTGCTTAGAAAATACTCCATTTCTGAAATTTCTTCAAATTCATCCTGATACATATATCTCGGATTCCAGTCTATCAAGACTCCCCCAAAATCAAATATGATTGTATTTATATTGTTCATTTATCAGGCTGAAATTTCCAGTATATTTCCTTCAGGATCTAGGACAACCGTTTCATAATAACCATCACCCGTTGTTCTCGGTTCGCTAAAAATGGTAAAATTGTCGTTTCTTATGCGCTCTGTCAGTTCATTCACTTTTTCTTTTCCTCCGACAGATATTGCGAAATGAGCGATACCCATATTAAATCCTCGCTTACTGTTGTCAGAAATGATATCCGGTCGCATCATCAACTCCAATCTTGTTTTACCATCTCCGAAATAAATAAAATAAGCCTCGAACCGAGTTTTTGGATTGACATATTTCTCCCCTGAACTCGTATCGAAATATTTCAGGTAAAAACTTCTCATGAGCTCCAAATCCTGTACCCAGAGACCGAGATGTTCAATTTTCATAATATCACTGGTTAAATATATAAAGCCTATTGTGCGACGATCTTTCCTTGCATCGTTCCCCAATGCCCTGGAAAACTGCATATAAAATCATAAACGCCTGCTTTGGGAATAACAAACTCCACCTGATCTGAATCACCACCGCTCACCAATCTTGTATGTGCAATAATTAATGAATCCAATGAAGATGGAACATATTGTTCGGTTTTTGCATTGCGCGCTACATCCGCAAAATCGGCAATGTCAACACCGTTCTTTAAGATCACAACATTGTGAGCCATTGAAGTAGCGGATTTTGCACCGGTATTTTTAAAAATGAGGATGATTTTTTTCCCGGCCCTGACCTTGAATAACTCCTTATCGTAGCGCATATTCTCATTTGCTTTCAGTTGAACGCTATCAGTAAATTCAAGTTTCTCAATTCCGGGAACAGATGTTTCTGCGTTTCCAGGCGAACGAGTCGTTTGGGAACTGTCTTTTTGATTATCCTTATTTTGTTCGCCTTGACCACAGGACGACACAATGATGATAATTGCGAAAACAAATAAATAAATCTTCTTCATTCAAGTTTAATTAATCGATTCCGTCTTCTATAATTTTTTGATCTTCATATCCCTGAATGAGACGCCACTTGTCCAGTCCTGAACTGCTATATGTCCTTTGAAATATATTCCAAATTCAGGGTAGTGGCTCAAAGAACTTGCCGCTACCGATTTCTTCCATTCGTCGCTTTTCATATCCACTTGAACAGTTTGTACACCATTCAGCCAGAAAGTAAGCTTACCATTCTGCTGTTCAATACGGGACTGGTTCCACTCACCGGAATTTGGGATGGTCTTACTTGTATTTGGGATAACCCCGAAGATGGCAGCGGCTTTATGGGAGGAATCCCTGAGATAGTCGGGCTCTACATTTCTATCATCCAACAACTGATATTCAGGACCGGTGGAAAAAGTAGTCCCCAGGTCCGGCCTTTCCTGTACGTTAATAAAAACACCACTATTGCCGGCATGAGAAATTTTCCATTCAAATGTCATATCAAAATTTTCATACTCTTCATCCGTCACGAGATCCCCATGTTTTACATTCTTAGCGTGTGGATTGCATATAAGGTTACCGCTGTCCACGGACCAGGCTGAAAGGATGGTGCCCCTATTAAATAGATGCCATCCATTCATGGTCTTTCCATCAAAGAGGAGGACCCATCCATCTTTTTTTTCCTGTTCAGAAATTGTATTGTGCTGTTGGGAATGACTTGAGCATGCAGAAATAAAGAATGTACAAAACCCAACTACACAAATGCTAAAAATATTAATCCCCCTTTTCATAATTGACTTATTTATTAATTAATCTCGGCAGGATAACCGTCGCCGATTTTATGCAATATTATGCAATTTTGCATATATTTGCATTTCGTCTACAATTTTATAAAAAATAAATGATTTCGATAAAACCCTTAATTAAGATACTGGGCATATAGAAGGTCACATAGGTTTAATATATTAAAACCTCGTCTCTTTGGTTTAAGAAACGAGGTTTTGATGTTTATCACTTGTCATTGTTGCTTAGAAACTGAAACGCTTTTCGCTGCTTCAATAATTACCGAATCCACTTTTCCCGGTTGTGAAATATATACAGCAGGACTTCCTTTAATTTCTGTCGGCTCTGTGTTTGAACGGGTATATTTTTTACGCTGAATGTCCGGAACGATACTTTTTATCGTCAGTAATGATGGGTTTTTAATTTGAATTTGCGGATAATTTTGGTTACTAAAATGATTTACCTAGTTCATTTTTATCCATTTGTCTTCTATTCCCAGTGGAAACATTAAACGTGCAACCAGGGCTGTCCACCCTGTTTGATGAGAAGCCCCAACACCACGTCCGTTATCGCCATGGAAGTATTCATAAAACAAAATATAATCCCTGAAATGGGGATCCGTCTGAAACTTATCATTGTCGCCAAAAACCGGTCGACGACCATTGTCATCCCGTAAAAAAATATGCGTCAGTCGAACGGCCAATTCTTTTACTACTTCAAACAAGGTCAGATATATTCCAGAGCGTGTTGGATATTCCACCTTAAAATCGTCACCATAATACTGGTAAAATCTCCTGAGCGATTCCAGAATGAGATAATTCACTGGCATCCAAATGGGCCCTCGCCAGTTTGAGTTTCCACCAAACATGGTACTGTTGCCTTCACCCGGAACATAGTCAACTGTGTGCGTCTCACCACGAAGGAATATTTCGAAAGGGTGGCTCTGGTATGATTTACTTAAACCCCTAACGCCAAAATCAGAAAGGAATTCTGTTTCATCGAGCATTCGGATAAGTATTTTCGTAAGGCGTTCTCCCCGCAACAATGAGAGCAGATGTTTTGCGCCCGAGCTTTTTTCATGCCATCTGGAAACCAGGGATGCTAGGTCCGGTCGGTTATCCAAAAACCAGTTGAGGCGTTCAACAAATTCCGTTTGCTCCAGAAAAACATCGTCTTCCAATACCTCTACTGCAAACATCGGTATCAGTCCCACCAGGGAGCGGAGTTTCAGTTTCATGGATCTTCCATCATCTGTATAGAGCATATCGTAGTAAAACTGATCTTCGTCGTCCCACAGACTTTCTTTATTTACGCCACTATGCCACATTGCCTCCGCTATAAATAAAAAGTGTTCAAAGAATTTTGTTGCCATGGCTTGATACACTTTATTTTCCTTGGCAAGTTCAAGCGCTATACGCATCATATTTAAAGAGAACATGGCCATCCAGCTCGTGCCGTCTGATTGCGCCATCGTCACCCCCGCTGGCATTTTGAAATTGCGGTCAAACGCGCCAATATTATCCAGGCCTAAAAATCCGCCCTCAAAGAGATTGTTGTTGTTGCTATCCTTTCTGTTTACCCACCAATTAAAATTCAGAAGTAGTTTATGAAAGATCGATTCCAGGAATTCGCGGTCGGGTTTCGTTTTATGGAATCTTTGCTCTGAACGGTAGACACGCCATGCCGCCCAGGCGTGCACAGGCGGGTTTACATCGCTAAAATTCCATTCATAAGCGGGTAACTGGCCGTTCGGATGCATGTACCATTCTTTGGTCAGTAACAACAGTTGCTTTTTTGCAAAAGCGGGATCCACCGGTATGTAGGCCACTGCATGAAAGGCCAAGTCCCAGGCTGCATACCAGGGATACTCCCATTTATCCGGCATACTGATAATATCTGCATTATTCAAATGCTTCCATTCATGATTTCTTCCTCGAAGTCGCTGAGCCGGAGGAGGCGGACTGCCCGGATCTCCCAGCAGCCATTCCCGCACATTGAGATGGTAAAATTGTTTGCTCCAAAGCAAACCTGCATAGGCCTGGCGCTGTACCAGACAGGCATCTGTAGATGGATTGTCCTTTTGAAGATCGGAATAAAAATCATCGGCTCCTTGTTTGCGTGAAGCGAAAATCATTTCAAAATCGGCGAATGGATTTTGATTTTCGTATTTGTGCAAACGGAGGCTTATGGAATGAGATTGTCTGGCATTTATGGTAATTTCATAACTGGCAGAAGCTTTGGTACCTACCAAATCCGGGCAAATGGCAGTTACGTCCTTATGGACAATGTAGTTGTTTATTCCGTCTTTAAAATAACTGCCTGGCCCCTTTACACCATACAATCGTTTTGCGTTGGTTTCATTCTCTGTAAACAAAAGTGCAGGGTTGTCTTTACAGCTTAAAAAATAATCTCCGAGATCCTTATGATTTAAGCGAATGGAAGTTGACCCAAACGATCCCATCTGAGGTTTATAGGCGTCCATTCCCCAGGACCAGGTATTGCGAAACCATATGGTTGGCAATACATTCAGTGATGCATCTTCATTACTGCGATTATGAACCGTGATCAGAACCAGTATATCCTCTTCATTTTTCTTCGCATATTCAATAAATACGTCGAAATATTGGTCTTTTTCAAAAATACCGGTGTCGATTAACTCGTACTCCCTATCTGTTTTGGAGCGGTGTCTGCTTTCGTCAACCAATTGCTGGTAGGGAAATTCACTCTGCGGATATTTATACAACATTTTCATGTAGTCATGCCGGGGGGTACTATCCAGGTAATAATAATATTCTTTTACGTCTTCACCGTGATTGCCTTCATTCCCCGTAAGTCCGAAATACCGTTCTTTTAGAATTGGATCCTTTTTATTCCACAAGGCGATTGCAAAACAAAGCAGTTGCTTATCATCACAGATTCCGCCAATTCCTTCTTCGCCCCAACGATAGGCTTTGCTCCTGGCCATATCATGGGTTACAGCCTCCCAGGCTGATCCATCGGCACTGTAGTCTTCACGAACTGTTCCCCATTGGCGATCAGTTAGATATGGCCCCCATTTGTACCACAAACTTTCGGCGTCTCTTTCCATGATTAAGATTTTTCAACTAACCGTTCATACCTCGGTAATTGAAACCATTTATTCGCATACGGTTTTATTAAGGCCAGTGCTTCCGACGGTCCCCAGGTTCCTGCTTTATAAAAATGCAATTTCTTTTTAGGGTATTTCGACCAGGCGTTCAAAATCGGCATTACAACTTTCCACGCTTCTTCTACCTGGTCGGCACGCATAAATAAAGTAGGATCTCCTTCGAGAACATCAAGCAGCAATGCCTCGTATGCCTCCGGTAGGGACTCGGAATAGGCCTCTTGGTAAGTAAAATCCATGTCAACCGCCTGTAATTTCATTTCCAGTCCAGGTACCTTACTTTCAAAAAGCAGGCTGATCTCCAGTTCGGGTTGAATGCTGATGACCAGTCGATTAGGTACAACATCAGTTTTAAATATTTTATTAGGAGAATCTTTAAACTGAATAACAATTACCGATACTTGTTTTGGCAGGGATTTTCCCGTGGTAAGGATAAAAGGGACATCCCGCCAGCGTTTATTGTCAACAAAAAATTTGGCAGCTACAAATGTTTCCGTTGTCGATCCAGGCGCTACTTGTTCTTCCTGCCTGTAACCAGGACTCGGCTTCCCATTTATTGCTCCTGCAGTATATTGGCCACGTACAACACTTTTAAACACGTCTTTTTCTCCAAGTACACGTATATTTTTTAATACTTTGGTTTTAGCGTCCCGAATCAATTCGGCTTTATAAGCGGATGGTGCATCCATGGCGACGATGCATAACAATTGCAACAGATGATTTTGAATCATATCCCTCAAAGCACCGCTCCCATCATAATAACCCCCTCTTTTTCCAACACCCACTTGTTCACCCACGCTGATTTGCACGTGGTCAATATATTTATTATTCCAAAGTGGTTCAAAAACATAGTTGGCAAACCGAAATGCCATGATATTTTGAACTGTTTCTTTGCCGAGATAATGATCTATCCGGTAAATCTGCTTCTCATAGAAACGTTTGGCTAAAAATATATTTAGTTTCTTCGCTGTCTCAAGATTGGTTCCGAATGGCTTTTCAATTACGATACGATCCAGCAAAGGTCTCATGCAGATTTTATTTTTGTACAAACCATCCGCAATGGTTTCTATAAATCGGGGAGCTGTGGCGAAATAGAACATTCTTATGCCCCGCCGTTGGTTTTGAATATCATAGTTATCAGCATGTTCCCGGAGTTTGCTGAAAGTACTACCCTCCAGGAAATCACCCTGTAAATAAAAGAGTTTCGAGGAAAACTCGTTCCAGAGGGTTATTTCCGCGACTCCGGTGCGACTGAACTCATTTACCCCATCCAGAAGATTTTTCTTAAAGGCAGCCAACTCAGTAGCCATAAAATCGACACAGTAAATTTCAAAAATTACGGGTAATTGGTGTTCGATAAACAAATTATATAATGCCGGAATCAGTTTACGTCGGGTGAGGTCTCCACTAGCACCGAAAATAGTAATGAATACGGGTGAATGAATTTTATGTTTCTTCATAAATCTTAAATTACCTTCTCAATAACTATGTGAAACAACAATTTTTACTACCTATTACTTGCAGGTATTTAAAAAATGCTCATGCCGGTTCAGTTGTCTTCTGGGGTAGGAAAAAAACTCGTTGTTTTCAAATTATACCTTCCTGTAAGTTACTTACACAAACGTAATAATGTTAATCGGTTGCTAACACTTAGATTTAATATATATTTCAACCCAATTCAACCAGAATCGCAGATTCTATTCAGAGAAACGGGGGAATTTTTTATTAAGGCGAAATTTACTTTTAAAATCTTATGAATAGAAAAGAAGCCGTTGAACAGAGCAAAGAATCTGAGAAGATTCTCCATGAATGCAAATCACCGGCACAAAAAACACAACCCCCACTATTGGCGTAAATAACATATAAATTGGGTTTAAGCGAAACAGGTACAACCCGCTCGAGAATTTATGCGGCTCTTAAACACTTAACCCGATTGGCAACCGGCCATACAGAAAGCCCAAAACATTCAGCATTGAAGAGTACAGTAACGACGAACAATTCTAAAGGCGGTTTAAAATAGTTTTTATCATGCTAAAATGGCTCTAAGCGAACATCCAGTAAAAGATTAGCAGTCTTATATAGTTTTGATTATCATGCAATTAAGAAAGTATTTTCGTCACTTTCTCGTGTTTTCCATACAAAACCCGAGTATAAACAGAGCTTTCCTCTCGAAATCGTTTCGCTATATTTATATCCCAGGAGCAGAAACGCAGTCTTCCATCGAACAGTCACTGTATCAATACCGCACATCAGTGACCAATATACATTTACAAGAAATTGACCAGCAGCCTTATAACAACCTGGCACCCGTTTAGCCCTTTTCAAACAATCCATTTCGATTGTTTATTTGCATAATGCTTACTATATGTTCAAAAATTATATCAAAACAGCGTTCCGTAACCTTTTAAAAAGCAAATTTTATTCCTCCATAAATATTTTCGGACTGGCAGTAGGCTTGTCAACTTGCCTGCTGATCCTATTATATGTAAAAGATGAACTGAGTTTTGACAAATACAACACGAAGGCAGATAGAATCTACCGCGTCAATAACGAAATTAAATTTGGGAATAACCATATGGATCTGGCAGTTGCCGCTGCTTTACAGGGCTCCGCTATGGTCCGGGAAATACCGCAAGTGGAACAATATACGCGCATTCGCTGGTATGGCGGTTTTCTCATAAAAAAGGGTAATGAAAATGTACAGGAAAACCGCGTTGGTTATGCTGACTCTACATTATTTGAGGTTTTTACGCTACCGGTAATTTCTGGCAATCCGAAAACCGCTCTAAAAGAGTATCATTCGCTGGTCATCACAGAATCGATGGCAAATAAATATTTCAATAGCACTGATGTTGTTGGAAAAACCGTGCTTATTAATGATACTGGTAATTATAAAATCACAGCTGTAATCAAAGACATCCCTAAACAATCTCATTTCAATTTTGATTTTTTCGTGCCCATGCTGGAAAATTCAGGAAGCAGTGATGACAACTGGTTAAGCGAAAACTGGAGCACTTATATTCTTTTGAAGCAGAATACGGATATAAACCAAGTGGAATCACAACTGAATCCCTTCATGGATAAACATGTTGGTCCGCAACTAAAGAGCGTCATTAACCAAAGCCTGGAAGATTTTAAGAAATCAGGTGGATATATCCGAGCTAGCCTCACCCCGCTGACGGCCATTCATCTTCACTCCAATAAATTGGCCGAGTTGGATGGCAATGGCAATGCTGAATTTGTATATATTTTTTCAGGCATCGCCTTTTTAATTTTGATAATTGCCTGCGTAAACTTCATGAATCTTTCAACAGCCCGTTCATCGAACCGGGCAAAAGAAGTGGGTGTACGAAAGGTGCTGGGCTCCCTTAAAATTAGTCTCATATACCAATTTTTAACTGAATCCCTGTTGATCAGTTTAATTGCGCTGATTTTTTCTATGGTTATCTCTTGGCTTTTACTACCTTATTTTAACCAGCTTGCCGGAAAAAATATCCAATCATTTGTCTTGTTTCAACCCAACATGCTGTTTTGGCTGGTTATCCTGATGCTGGTTGTGGGCCTGCTGGCAGGCAGTTATCCCGCCTTTTTCCTCTCATCCTTTCAACCAATTGAAGTATTAAAGGGCAAACTAGCTGGTGGATTTAAAAGATCCTGGCTGCGCAGTTCCCTGGTAGTTTTTCAATTTATCATTTCCATCGTCCTGATATTTGGCACTGTTGTTATCTACAACCAACTCAATTATATACACAACAAAGACATCGGGTTTAACCGCAATCAAATCATTACGATAAACAATACCGATGCATTAAGAGATCAGGCTACAACACTTAAAAATGAAATGCTGCAAATCAGTGGCATCCAAAATGCCACGATGACCGGTTTTCTTCCTGTCAACGGCAATAGAAATAATAATTCCTACTTCACTTCGACAGCGTTGGATCCCAATTCTGGAATGTCTATGCAAAGTTGGTCTGTCGATGAAAATTATGTCCCCACCCTGGAGATCAAAATAATAGAAGGAAGAAATTTTTCACCTCAATTCCCTACCGATTCTACCGGTATTGTTATCAATGAAGCTGCCGCAAAATTTCTTGGCACCAAGGACCTCCTTAATAAAAAACTTTACAGCATCACCGACATAAAGACCAGGAAATTAAATGAATACCATATTATCGGGGTTATGAAGAGTTTCAACTTCAGTTCCCTGCGCGATGTAGTCACCCCTCTAGCACTGTTTCTGGGAAAGGACAATGGAAATATATCCGCGCGTATCCGTACAACCGACATTCCCAACGTAATTGCGCAGATAAAAAATAAATGGAAAGCCATTTCACCTGCACAACCTTTCGACTATTCCTTTATGGATGAGGATTTCAATAAACTTTATACAACCGAACAAAGAATGGGACAGATTTTTATCGCATTCGCCATACTCGCTATCGTGATTGCCTGCCTTGGTTTATTCGGATTGGTTACTTACGCGGCTGAGCAGCGAATAAAAGAAATAGGCATCAGAAAGGTTTTGGGAGCAAACATTCCCAACATTGTGTCCATGATTTCAAAGGATTTCCTGAAACTTGTATTTATTGCATCTCTAATTGCTTTTCCACTGGCCTGGTGGGCAATGAATCATTGGTTACAGGACTTCGTCTATCGAATAAATATTCACTGGTGGGTTTTTGCATTTTCCGGTATCACAACTCTCATGATTGCTTTATTCACTATAAGCTTTCAGGCAGTGAAGGCGGCTATTGCAAATCCGGTAAAAAGTCTGAGAACAGAATGAAAATACTTGGCAGGAGTTGATTGTTAATAAAATATTTAAGCGGTCATTGATATCTAATAAACGGTCATTGATATCTAAGCCAAATATTAGACGGTACTGCTAAACAAAATGGTAACTTCTTCTGCTTGCAGATGATTTAAGAAATGCGCCGAAATTATTGCTATTATTTCAATATATGCTTAGTTCAGTCATGTGGTCCGAGATCGGTTATTCCTTTTTCATCGACTTCTAACGATCTCCATCAGGAAATTCGAGGAAAAATCCTTCCAAAGGCAAACTCAAAAAACTAACTGCATTCAAAAATTCCCTTTCTATTCTATTTTTTTAATGTTCCAATCTTCCCATCCATATTAACATATTGCCCATTCTTAAGTTTTTTAGAAGTGCCATCGGACATGGTGATTTTACCATCCGGAAATACGGTAGAACCGTTATCTAATTTTATTGGACTGCTTAAGGTTGTGGTATCGCCATATTTCACAACCAGGGCCAATCCATTTTTCATCAAAATACACTCTTTCTTCATTTTGTTTGATTGGGAAATATCAGGGATGGATGATTTATTCGAACTACTGTCCTGGCTGGCTGCTTCAAGGGAGAATACACACAAGACGATCAGAAACAATATATTTTTCATATAATAAATTTTAATCTGACCACGAATAAACAACAAGAATCCAAAAGCATTTTGCAAAACATATGCCTCCAATTCTTTTTATTCCCATCAAAGCCAAAACACCTTAAAAGGGGTAATATATACCACATTAATGGTTGTTTTAACCGATATTAAACGGTATTTGATTTGATGTAATTATGAAAAGAAATACTATGTGGAATCTACAAATCAAAACGGAAGATCTGGTAGATACAAAGTCTTATGAGACCATTGATTTCCCGCAATCATTTCTTGCTTTTAATCCCATTTTATTCAAAAACAATGGAAAATATTGCTGCTTATTAGGTCCAGATATCCAGAAAGGCATTTTCGGATTTGGTGATTCACCCAATTCAGCCATTTTTGCATGGGATTTAGAATTTAAAAAAAGGTTAATGCGACATACCAAAAATGATCAAGTAGTTCAATTTGTTTATTATAAAATTGGAATCTTAAAAAAACATTCACACGTCTGAAACCCTTTAAGAAAATAAAATGAAGTTAATGGTCTTAGGAGCAACTGGACTTACAGGTAGAATCCTGGTTAATCAGGCGTTAAGGGAAGGTCATCAGGTAAAGGCAATCGTAAGAGATTCAAAAAAGCTTGTTGTCAAAAGTGAGCTTCTGCAAATTCAGGTTGCGGACATCTTGAATGAAAGGCAATTAACAACAGAGTTAATAAATCAAGATGTCGTTTTAAGTACACTCGGGACGGGTCGCAATCTTCATTCTGACATTATATCCAGGGTGATGCCTGTACTGATAGCTTCCATGTACAACGCTAAAATTAAACGATTGATCTTCCTTTCGTCCTTTGGGGTAGGTGAAACTATAAAAGACGCTTCCCTTTTCAGTAAAGTTATATTTAAGCTTTTTCTGAACGATATTTTGAAGGATAAACACAAAGCCGATGAGTTACTAAAGCAAAGTACACTAGACTATACCCTGGTTTATCCAACACGCCTGACCAATGAAAGGCAAAGAGGTCAATTTAAGGTCGGTGAAAAAATACCTCTTCCCTTCTCTCCGAAAATTTCTAGGGAAGATGTTGCCGCCTTCATGTTGGATCAAGTAAAAGAAAACAGGTGGATAAGGAAAACTGTCGTTATAAGCGATTAATTTATTTGGCGTCCTATTCATTGAAATTGTCTTTACCAGGAATTCTCCAAAATGTCTTGTGCTCAAATAAAATTTTTTTATATACAGATCTATGTGATTGAGTCCATGGCTGGAATGATTTTTATACTATTATTCATTAATTAGGGCATATGCTCAAAAATCATTTTCTAAAAGCCTATCTGGTATTTGCCATTGCTGCCGCCTTGATATATTGCATTCCGGTTTATTTCTTCATTCGATACGCTGACTATACCCGGTCGGCTTTGCTTTACGTGGGAAATTTCTTGTTTATGGGTGTTGTAGGCACCTTTTTATTTTATTTTCGCTCAAAAGGACCTATTCTAAAAATGATGGGTATGATCGGAGCGGGTCAAATTCAGGTATTGAGATCTGTAACCTGTGCGTTTATAGCATCCTTTGTGCTATTGGTTGTTTTTAAAGGACTATTTGCAAACGAACCTGGTGGAAAATATTTGATTAATGAGCCAGCCAATACCATTCATGATAAAACCAATGGCCTGGATTTTATGGTCTTGGTTAATTCGGTGGTTGGTAATTTCCTTACTGGATCTTTTATAGTAATTATTCTTGCCGCCTCGCTGAGCGGAAAGTTGAAAAGAAAAAACCGATCGACAATATTGTAGATACCTGCAAGTTAGGTCGTAACTGAAGCTGCCGATTTCTTTGATCTAAGGGCAACACTCTTCAAACGGCAATACAACGATATGGGAATGCAACCGCATGTTGGCTCGATTTTTCCAATGTACATCTTATGAAAATCGGTAAAATCCCCACAACCTATAAGGAGTTTGTCAATGTAGTCATCGAAACACCCCGGAACTGTCCGAACAAATTTGACTACGATCCTAAATTGGATGTTTTTACTTTGAGCAAAACCTTGCCAATGGGTACAGTCTTTCCTTTTGATTTCGGATTCATCCCTCAGACCATCGGCCAGGATGGCGATCCTTTGGACGTGCTGGTAATCATGGAGGAGCCCGCTTATCCCGGTTGCCTGATCCATACCCGGCTTTTGGGAGTTTTGGAGGCCAAACAAGAAGACAAAACCGGAAAAAAAATACGTAACGACCGGCTGGTGGCTGTTTCCAATTGTTCTGTATTATACGGAAACATCAAAAATATTGACGAATTAAACAAGAGCATGGTCAAGGAAATTGAAAATTTCTTCGTGGATTATAACAAACACGAGGGGAAAAAATTCCACCCGTTGGGATGGAAGGGAGTTAAAACAGCCTTGAAGCTTATCAAAACTGCAAAACCACGCTAGTTTTTTGGCACAAAAGACTGCCTTACTCGTTGGATTCAGAAATGTTGTAGGCGATCGTTCCTTACTTCATAGCTGGTTCTATTTATAGTACTGCCATTCATAGCCTTCTACTTTTCTCAGCCAATAACCATCGGAAAATCTGGGCTTGGTTGTTTCAGCCATCCTTAATATTGAATCTGTAAAACCGTCAAAGGTCTTTTTTATTCATGCCGTTTCCATGTTTTTTAGATGAGAGAGACTTTGATTCTCAAATAATTATCAGATTCCAACTGAAAAAAATCATCCTTTAGAGTATTCTGTTCATCCGAATTTTAAAACCCGGTGACTTACCGGAATCCCGAGTGAGGCAAGATCATATTGAGGGATAATCCTATTTGGTCATGCAATTTTTGGCGCCATATTCCAGGAATATTAGATATTTACTGGATGCAACGCCGGTCCTTCCTTAAAAATGCCGCATTCGGGGTGGTAGCAGTAAGCACTTCCGGACTTATTCACTTTGACGGAGAGCGGTATGTGGGCGATTGTGAAACCACAACGGATATCATCGGACCTTTCTACAGGCCCAACGCACCGCTGAAAACCAATTTTATCATTCCTGGTGATCCTGGCGTGCCGGTGGAACTAAGCGGTATCGTACGTCATGGTGATTGTATGACCCCATACAAAAAAGCTAAAATTGAATTGTGGCACTGTGCCAACAATGGCTTGTATGACAATGACTCAGAAGAATACCGATATCGTGGCATGACGTTTACCGATGAAGAAGGCCGGTATCTTTTTACTACCATTTTACCCGTCCCATACAATGCGGCAGGCGGACCGATGCGTCCAGCTCATTTTCATCTTATGATCACTGCCACGGGCTATCAGCCATTGATCACTCAACTTTATTTTACAAGTGACCCTTATATAGATAAGGATCCGTTTTCTATGGCACCCGCAGCCAAAAAGCGAATATTAATGATCGGGTCAACCCCGGACGGAAAGAAAAAAGTAGTGTATGACATCAACATGGCAGAAAAACTCGATGTGGAACCCGCATCACTGGAAAAATTGGCTGGAAATTATACCTGCCAGGAGCAGGAAGAGATTACCTCATCCATATTTGTCTGGAACAAGCGACTTTGGGAGAATACTGTATACGGCAAGAAACTTGATCCATTCGGCCGTCCTCTTGACTATATTGGCAATAATACTTTTCAATCCCCCGGCCAACCGGTTTCCATGAGCAATACCTGTCAATTTGAAATCAGCGAGTCAGGATCGGTCAAATACACCCAAACCATCATCAATGCCAAAGGGAACAAGTACGTATTCACATTTGTAAAAAAGGGGTAGTTGGAATCATCACACCCCCACCCACTGCATTTACCATCCACCATGTCCATTTCTAACGATATCCCTCATAACTTCCAATCGAAAATAGTTACCTATTAAGCGGTAGGCAAAGATTATATAAACACAAATACAGGGATACCTTACCGTTCAGATATCTTATTTTATTAGCGATTGTAGTCATCGTTTATACCTTCTCCGCGCAGGATTTTCTCTATACACTTGGTCACCCTTGACTCTCGAGTCCTGGATTGCTTGGGTGCAGAAAAATATAAAATGTAGGCTCTTTGCCTACCTGGGGTTAATGCTTCAAATGCCTTCTTCAAGGAAGGAGCTTTCTCTAATTCCTTTTGAAATTCCTCCGGAATGGTGGGTTTGGTCCTCGCTTTGGAGTCCAGATTCAAACCAGCTTTTTCCACCTCAATGGCTTCATAGATATAGGCTTTTAAGATAGTAGCCATTTTAACGATATCTCGAACTTGGGTAAACCGAATCAGGCGCACCGTTTGTGTATGCTCTCCAGGTTTGATTAATAAACCGTGGGCATCTTCTAGCATGACCCCTTTAAAAAAACTGAGCACACAGCATTTTTTTAATTCACCTATTGCAACGATGTTTTTGTTCTGAAAAGTATAACAAGGAACAGCCCATTTCAATTCTTCGCTAAGTCCACAATCCAAAATGATCATTCTCAATTTCTCCAATTCTTCTTGCCATCTTTTGGCTTTACTCAAAAAGGCATCAACTTTGGTATTCATTTCGTTCATATACTGAATAGTTAACAATGATTGATCCAAATGCAGACGTCTAGTACCCATCCGGTTTGTTTAGGCCTCCCAAAAAATATTGATAACCAAAACTATCTATAAAGTGAACCAAAAAATATTTATCTAAAAAATATATGAATTTTCAACGGCAAAGCCCAGTGAACAAAACAAAAAAAAACGGCATGAATGCATGCCGTTTTCTGAAAAAATCTAAAATAATTTACTTTTTAGTTGCCGCATTGATGGGAGCCCGGTCCAAAAATTGAACCACGCGGTCAATTTTATCATTGGCATCAAAGTGAGCAGCCGTATGGATCCACTGAGCCATTCTCTTGCCGGTTTTGTATTTAGCTTGTGTGAGGTACCAACTCAATACCCAATTTCCGGGTGCTTGGGCTGCCGACTGTGGTTGATTCACTTTAACCGCCAACCAGATATCCTGGCTGAAATTGATGGAATCAATCACCTCTCCTCTTCTTTTTTTCCAATAAGCTGTAATGGCTGGTTTTCCGACAATACTATCTCCATTATTCCAAATGTAAACAGCATTGTCAGCGAAGCTACTCATCCAGGCATCTATATTGCCAGACGACAAGGACGCATTTCCCATTTTACCAATCTCGATATACTTGGCATCTGCAAATTCTGTGGCTTGTGGTTTAGCGGGTGCTGCAACAGCCGAATCGGTGGTTATTGCTGCTTTGTCTTCGGTCTTTTGATTCGTACAGGCAAATAGTAAAGAAATGGCAGAAGCCATGGCAATCGTTTTTTTCATGCTTGAAATTTTTAAAGGTTTTTTAAAATGTATAGGGTAAAGAAGGGGGTTGACGGCAGGCAGGATTCGGAATAAAAGTAGGCATTTAAGGTATGATCAAAAGAATTATTTATACTATTTTAATTCCCTTTCTTGGGCCATTTAACCGAATGACGCCCGTTTGTCTGGCCAGGGTAGGGTCTGGTCATCCCCTCAATTAATGTGTCCTTGTTAATAGGTGCATAAATCGGGGGTTAATGAGCAATCCGTCAATCAGGTTATCCTATTTTATGGGGTCATTCAAGTCGAATAAGTTGCCTGATGGCCTAGAACATTCCCCTTAAATAAATCTATTTCTCGCGATCTAAAAAGAAAATGCATTTCCCTGGATAGGAGAACTACAAATTCCTACGGACATCCTGCAGAGAATTACCGATTAACGACCGGCATCCGTCATTTGTTTCCCCACCTTAAAAAATTGCGATCAATGAAGGGGGGTGCCAGATACATTACATTTTATACCAGATACAAAATCTCATCACAACCGCTCCCCGTGGGATGTATCTTGTAGTTATCTAGGCCACGAAATACTCAATCCCCAACGGAGAAAGCCGAAAATCCGATTCAGAGTAGGCAACATTAAACCTTTTTTTATGGCAAAATCAAACATTGAAGAAACGCTCATGAAGCATCTTTCCAGTCCCAGCATGGACCAATCCAAGTTGAAGAGTTATTCTGCTCATCTTTCCTCCTTGAAGAGCGAGGATCTTACCATCGAACGAATATGGTGGATCGGCATCCCCTACCCGGATGAATTTAATATTCAGTTCCGATTCCCCCTGACCAATCCAGGACTGGCAGCAAACCTTATCAGCAAGGAAATCAGTTCTGCCTATATTACTTCGCATGGCATCCCTAATCCGCTCGCATTCGAAGCCGTTGTCAAATTTCAAGGAGTAGGCCCTGTAGAACAGGCAGGAAACATTGGAGCTCAAACCAGATAACATGAAAAAGCCCGGTTTAAATATCATTCAAATTCATCCGACCCTCACCTGCAACCTAAAATGCAGGCATTGCTATTCTTCTTCCGGTCCCGCGATGAAAGGCCAAATTGGTCATCGAGCGATCGTAGATTTTCTTGATTACGCAAGAGGGTATGGATTTAATGTTATTTCAGTATCGGGCGGTGAGCCGTTTTTATACAGAGAATTGGAAGAATTATTGCGAGCCAGCCGCCTGTTAGGCTATAAAAATCTAACGGCTTCCAACGGCATGTTGTTAAAAACCGAAAGGGGAAGAAAAATTCTGGAGTATATCGATTTGATCGCCATCAGCATCGATGGTGACCGGGTATTTCATGATGAGGTGCGCAACCAGCCAGGCGCTTATGATAAAATGCTGGCCGGTGTCGCTGTTCTCCGGGAAATGAAAATCCCTTTCGGTTTTATTCATACCATCACTGAAAACAGCTGGGAAAACCTGATTGCGCTGGCTGATTTTGTATATGAACAAGGAGCAGGTCTGCTGCAACTACATCCGCTTGAACTGACGGGCAGGGCAGCCTCCGAATTCACCCATATGTTACCTTCCCAGGAGACTCTTCATAAAGTATTTATCATCAGCAGTTTTCTGGAAGAAAAATACGCAGGGAAAATGAAAATACAACTCGACTATCTCCATAAAGAATTTGTCCTTCGCTCTCCTGCCTCCGTCAATTATTTAGGGGAAACCTATAAAATAACAACCGCCAATTTTGCCGATACCGTTAAGTCTCTCATTATGGATGAAACCGGCAATATATTTCCTATGTCCTATGGATTCGACCCGTTCTACTGTCTGGGAAACATTGGTGACATTGCCTTGGGCAAGGATATTTTTTCGGTCTACATAAGGGAAAAAGGAGCAAATTTATATGATTTGATAAAGGATGTGTATCATCAAATCGCCCTAATCGAAGACGATATGATAAAATGGACTGAATTGATCGTTCATGAAAGCCATGGGGTCTGTGCCTGAAGCAGATGAATATTTAAGTATCTTATTCCGAACGCAAACTCCTGATCGGATTTACAATTGCCGCCCGGATGGTCTGAAAACTTATCGTAATCAGGGCAATTAAAATAGAAGCCGCTCCGGCCAGAACAAAGACCCACCAGCTGATTGTAATATGATAAGCATAATTCTGTAGCCAGGAATGCATCGTATACCAGGCGACCGGGAATGCCAACAGCGAAGAAACCGCGATCAATTTTAAAAATTCACCGGATAACAGTCCTGCCAACCGCATCACACCGGCACCGAGTACCTTACGAATACCGATTTCTTTTGTTCTTCGTTCTGCCGTAAATGCAGCCAGTCCAAACAAACCGAGGCAGGAAATACAAATGGCCAAAACGGCAAATACGCGAGATAATTTACTGACCAGCATTTCACTGAGGAATAGCTCGTTAAACTGATCGTCCACAAACCGATACTGGAAGGGATACAATGGGTTGTTTTTTTTCATTATCGATTCAATGAGCGCGACGGCTTTTTCGGTATTTGCCTGCTTCTTTATCCTTATATACATCACACTTTCGTATTCGTAATGTGGATTACAAAAGAAAATCAGTGGATCAGGTGTGGTCCCAAATACATTGCCGTATACGAAATCCTTTACCATTCCAATGACCGTAAACCGGTCACTGTCTGCTCGAATGATGGCCCCAATCGGATTGGGCCGGTTCATGATTTTTGCCAGCGATTCTGTGATGATGACGTTGTTGCTGTCTAGGACCGGATCTGGATAAAAATCGCGTCCCAATACGACCTGGATGCCATTGGTGGAAAGCAATTCCGGACTCACATTTCGCTGGGAAACAATATTGGTCACATTGGGATCCTTCCCTTCCCAGCTGTAATGATCACTGTTGTTTCCGCCATAGATGGTTTCGTGATCTGAAAGCGCCGCTTTTTCTACCACTCCCGTGTTGAGTAAATCCTCTTTGATGACATTGAATCTCTTCCCCATATCCCCCTGCACGTATGACACAAGTAGGTTGTCTTTTTCGTAGCCGAGTTCTCGATTCCTGGCATGTTCAATTTGTTGAAAAATAATGATGGTACAGATAATCAGGATGATAGAAACAGAAAATTGCATGACCACCAGTCCTTTGCGGATTAACGAAGCGCTCCCACTTTTCATTTTAACGCCCTTTAATACAAACACCGGGTTAAAGGAAGACAGGTAAAGGGAAGGATAACTACCTGCTACGAGGCCACAGACTATGGTAATCCCTAAGAGACTCAAAAGGTGTACCGGGCTGCCGAGATTCAATAGCAACTGCTTTTGAGCCAGTATATTGAAGAATGGCAAAGCAACCATCATGATGAGAATGCCGACTATGACCGACAGGAAAGCCAGAAAGAGGGATTCTGAAATGAATTGCAGAATAAGTTTTCCCCTACCCGACCCCAGCACTTTTCTGACGCCAACCTCTTTTGCACGTTTTTCGCTGCGGGCAGTCGCCAGATTCATGAAATTTACGCAAGCCAGAAATAAAATAATCCAGGCAATCAGGCTAAACATATGTACATACTGAATCCGTCCTCTGCCTGTGGGTTTGCCATTCTCAAAATCAAACCGTAGATGCCAATCCTTCATGGGAAAAAGAAAGCTGCTCACAATGGTCTTAGGCACCCTCTTTTTAATGAAATCGTGTAGATACTGATTGATCTGTTCCGGATGGGCATTTTTTTCGAGTTCCACCATTGTCAGAATCCCATTGGAGTCCCAATTTGAAAGCCAGCTGTTCTCCTTAAAAAATATATCGAAGGGCACCATCCATTCAAACTGGATTGAATTGTTTTCCGGTAAATCTTTCACCACACCCGTGATCCGGTAGTCCTGTTTATTGTCGAGGCGGACGGTACGACCCAGCACATTGTTTACCTGGCCAAAATATTTCCTGGCCGCTTTTTCGGTAACGACCATGGAATGGATTTGGTTGAACGCTGTGGCGGCATTCCCTTGTAAAAAAGGGATCGTGAATATGCTAAATATAGAGGAATCCGCATAAATCCCATCCGAATAAATGGATTTATTGCCTATTGCGATCAGCTGGGTGGACTTGCCTTCGATGGTTCTACAAGTGTTGACCACACCCGGAATCTCCTTTTTTATAGCCGGACCCATCAATCCGGGGGTACTTTCATAAGTGCTAAAATGTTGAGAAAAGGGCCAGTTATTCAAGACCATATAGATCCTGTCTTTTTTTACATGGACCTGATCAAAGGCGGTCTCGTCTTCTACCCATAAAAATATAAGACCAGCGCAGGCAATCCCGATCGCCAGGCCCAAAATGTTCAGAAAACTGTAGCTTCTGTTTTTCCAAAAATTTCGGATTCCAGCTTTTAACATGGTAAAAAACATATATAGAAATTGAATGTTAGCAAAGGTGACTATGATCTGCGGAATCTGCCTTTAAATGGAATGACAATATGAAAATGAAATTGTTGCGTAGATATCTGGATGTTTACCCGGCGTTTTTGGCCCGTATTTTCTAGATATGCCTTCCTTTTGTCACTTCAAACCATCTCACTCGGTCCGTATGCTACGAATGGGCTTGGCGATCGCCGCTTTAATCGATTGAAAACTAACCGTGATCAAGGCAATCAGAATGGCGACCAATCCTGCAAAAACAAAAAGCCAGCCATCAATCTTTATATGGTAAGCAAATCCCCTGGACCAGACATCCATCGCCCACCAGGCCAAAGGGCTGGCAATCAAAATCGATATCCCTACCAGTAGGATAAATTCCCCTGACAATAGGGCAAAAATAGAAACCACACTGGCGCCTAAGACTTTCCTGATTCCAATTTCGCGGGTCCTTTGTTCGGCGGTAAACATAACCAGTCCCAACAAACCCATTGAGGATATTACAATAGCAATCACCGCAAATAGGTTGGAAAGCCGACTGACTATCTGCTCCGATTTATATAATTTTTGATATTGCTCATCAGAAAATGAATAAGTAAAGGGAAATGCCGGATTAAGGGATTTGCATATTTTTTCCAGATCGGTCACAGCTGACTTTGTCATACCTGCTTTGAGTCGAATCATGGCTACCCCTCCTTCGTCATTTTCTCCCCAATGAATGATCAAGGGTTTTATGGGCTCATGCAAAGAAGTAAAATGAAAGTCTTTTAGCACGCCGACGATCGATCCTTTCTGGTCCCAGAGCGTGAGTGGCTTTCCAATTGGATTCTTATATTGAATGATCGCCAAGGCTGATTCATTAACCAGGTAACCGGAAGAATCTGAAGAAAAAATAGAAGAAAGATCCCGCCCTTTCAGGAATGTAAGATTCATTGTTTTCACAAAATCATAACCCACTGAAATTGTTGTAAACTGTGGAGTTGTATTGGGATCCTTGCCTTCCCAAATAACACTCGAAGTAGAATTGCTGATGTTGGTCGGTTCGTCAGAGATCCTAGACATGACTTTAATACCCGGTGACCGCATTGCTTCTTCTTTAAACAAGACATATTGCTTTGATAAATTCCCTTCCAAGGGTATGAATAGGAGATTTTCACGGTCATATCCCAGGTTGATATGCTGAACATAGTCAATCTGCCTCGAAATATAGATCGTCCCTACAATGAGAATAATGGCTAGCATGAACTGAAAAACGACCAATCCTTTCCGCAGCAGAACAGAATCCGACCTGAATTTAACGGGACCTTTTAATACCTCGACCGGATTAAAAGATGAGAGAAATAAAGCGGGATAACTTCCCGCAACGATTCCCGTCAACAGCGTTAGTCCCCCTAGTATTAGCCAAAAGCCTTGGTTAGAAGAGGGGAATGATATATTTTTTCCAGTTACCTGATTAAAAAATGGAAGAATGAAATATAAAAATACCAAAGAAGCCAATACAGCAACTATTGTTATAAAAATAGCTTCTCCTATAAATTGAAAAATCAAATCAGATCGAACGGCGCCGGATACTTTCCGAATACCAATCTCCTTGCTGCGTTTGGCAGAACGTGCGGTTGCCAGATTCATGAAATTGATGCAGGCTATCAGCAATATAAATAGCGCGACGATACTGAAGAGTCTAATATACTCAATCCGTCCTCCTTGTAAACGCCCATTTACAAAGTTGGAATGCAAGTAGGTATCCCAATAAGCTTGAATATCCAGTTCAATCCTAAAACTTGCCGACTGAGTTTTGTTATATGCATCGAGAAAATGCGTCAGCTTTTTCCTGACCAAGTCCGGTTTTGCATCCGGGCGTAGTAGAATATAAGTCTGCGGGCTGTTGTTTCTCCAGTCCTCAAGCCAGGGATTTTCCTTTACAAAGGCGGTCCAATTGAGGAGAAAATCAAAACTTCGAGAGACGTTTTTTGGCAGATCTGCGAAAACAGCGGTTACCGTAAAATCAGTTTTGTTTTTATACCGAATCGTTTTACCCATTGCGGCAGCAGCGCTTCCGAAAAACTTTACTGCCATATTTTTGGAAATGGCCATACTTGAAACCGTACTGAGGGCATTTGGCCTGTTTCCTTGTAACAGAGGATAACTGAAAATATTAAAATAGTCGGTCCCCGTCCAGGCACCATTCAGTTTAAGCACCTTATTTTCTGCTTCAAAAGTAGCTTGGTTGCAATCTCGGTATCCTACAGCTTTTTCTATTTCTGGAATATTTTTTTTTAGCTCCGTCGACAATAGGCCGGGTGTATAATATCCACCTTCCATTTTTTGATCTATATATTGTCGTTGGTAAACGATAAACATTTTTTTCCCGTTCTGTTGATCCTTATCGTAGTTCAATTCATCCTGTACCCACAATAAAATCAACAGACTACAAGTAATGCCAAATGCCAGACCTAAGATGTTTATGGCAGAAAAAATCTTGTTGTTCACGACGCTACGAAAGGCCGTCAGGAAATAATTTTTAATCATACTCGTTGGAATGCCAAACTAGGAACTAAAAGAATGCCGGGTTGTAAGGCCTTTTTATTCAACTATTTAGCTTTCAAAATGTTTCCCAGTTGGTCGCTTTCGATACAACCGTGTTCGTTTTTTAGCTTCAAGGGAAATCCCAAAAGGTCGATTGCACTGAGACCTCGAATGTGGTCAAACGACAAAGTTGTGTTCGGGTACGATAAATATCAAAATGGAAGTATATCTTTTGAACTAGACTCTTCTAGGAGGTTTTCTTGTAGTTCCAAATGGCCCATCCGTTTAGAACAATAGCAAAAATAGAAATATATCCAAGTTCGGTTAAAACATCATAAAACCCACTTCCTTTTAAAACAATCATCCGGACAATTTTTATAAAATGTTCCACCGGCGTAAACTCAGAAATATATTGCGCCCATGGTGGCATACTTTGCACAGATGTGAATAAACCACTCATCAAAATAAAAATCAGGATAAAGAAAAATGCCACAAACATCGCTTGAATTTGATTGTCACAATAGGTGGAGATCAGTAGACCAAAACCAAGCAATGCAATCATATAGATGCCAGCAACAACATACAATAAAGGTAGACTCCCGGTCGATGTAATCCCGTAAACACCCCAAATCACACAGAGCCCGATGCTAAAAAGAATCATTCCTATGATCCAGAAAGGAATCAGTTTCCCCAAAATGAACTCCCATTTCTTTATCGGCGTTACGTTGATCTGTTCTATGGTGCCAACTTCCTTTTCTCGGACTATGTTTAAGGCAGTCATAAAACCTCCGATCATCGTAAGCAAAAGGACAAGTACTCCCGGTACAAAAAAATATTTGTATTCCGCATGGGGATTAAACCAGTTGCTATAAGTAATTTCTATAAAACCTTGAGTTTTTGTGAGAGTATCCGCTAGGTTCACCTGGTTGATTTTCAGATTCGCATTGAAATCGTTGATTACGGAACCCAGATATGCTCTGCCAATAGAAGCCCTGGAACCGTTGATCGCATCCACCGAAATACCAATGGTCTGCCGCCCTTCCTTTATCAGATTGCGTTCAAATCCATCCGGCAATTCCATAATCAGATCGGAAGATCCATTTTCAATATGCTCAAGTGCCTGCCGGTAGGATTGATCCGCACTGATTATTCTAAAATAACCAGAAGATCCAATTTCGGTAATCAGCTGCTGAGAATAAGTACTATGATCGTTGTCAACTACCGACAGGTTGATATTTTTGATATTCAAATTCATAGCCCAGGGTATAATAATGAGCTGTATGATCGGAACACCCAACATCATTGCCAGAATGATTTTATCCCGAAAGATTTGCCTGAATTCTTTTTGTAAAAGGAATCGTAAGTTTCTCATTGCAGGCGTATTTTAAATTTCTTCAAGGCAACTGATAAAAGCACGACTGTCATAAAAATCAATATCAGTGTTTCCTTCCAAACGAATCTGAATCCAAGCCCCTTGAGCATGACCGCCTTGACTATAATAAAATACCATTTGGAAGGAACAATATTAGAAACCGTCCTCAGTATCCAGGGCATGTTTTCCAGCGGGAAGATGAATCCGGTGAATATGATGGTGGGAAGCATCATACCCATCATGGAAATCAGCAGAGCGGTTTGCTGGGCATTGGTTGAATTGGAGATGAGCAGTCCAAGTGAGAGACAGGTCAAAATAAATAAAGCACTTTCCGCGTAAAGCAAGAGCAGGCTCCCCCTTACATCGATGTGTAGCAAAAAAACAGAAAGAAGCAAAATGATGGTAAAATTCACCAGCGACAAAATGAAATAAGGAACTGCCTTTGCAACAAGAACCATTACAGGTCTAAAGGGAGATACCAGCAGTATTTCCATGGTTCCCAGTTCTTTTTCCTTTACGATGGAAACGGAAGTCAATGCCGTGCAAACCAGCATGAGAATGAGTGCCATAACGCCGGGAATATAATTCATAGATCCATTGTCTTCCTCATTAAAAAGCATACGCGGCTCCGTGCGAATCTGATATCGAAGTGCAGAGGAGGGGAATTTCTGAAGCTGATATTCGTTGAGAATGGTGGTCAGATAATTAATCATGGTTTTAGCAGTATTGGGGTCGGTGCCGTCTGCTATGATCTGAACCTCTGATTTCCCCTGGTGGATCAGCTCGTTGTTGAAACCATCCGGGAAAATCAAAATGCATTGTATTTTACCTCCTTTGAAAGTTTTCTCTATTTCCTGGTCGCCCATTGTTTTTTCGTGGACAATAAAATAATTTGTCGCTTTGATTTTGCTGACGATCTCCGTAGTAACAACATCTTTGGAATGATCAGAAATCAAAATGTCAATGTTTTTTACTTCGCTGGTTAACGCAAATCCAAACAGAACGATTTGGGCGATCGGCAGGCCAAACATGATAAGCAGGGTTCTCGGATCACGAAAAACCTGCTTAAATTCCTTTTTAACAAATACCAGTAACTGTTTCATATTTATCCTTTAATCGCCGGTTCTTTTGGCAGCCCTTGCGAGCTTATAAAAAACATCCTCCATGCTGTCGGAACCATATTTTGTTTTGAGGTTTCCTGGCGTGTCCAAGGCTTCCATTTTCCCGTCCACCATGACCGAAATCCGGTTACAGTATTCAGCTTCATCCATATAGTGTGTGGTCACGAATATGGTGATCCCCGATGCTGAAGCATCATATATCATATCCCAAAATTGACGACGTGTTACCGGATCCACCCCACCCGTCGGTTCATCCAGGAATACAATTTTTGGATGGTGAAATATCGACACGGAAAAAGCCAGTTTCTGTTTCCATCCCAGTGGCAGGCTTCCCACCATCTTTTTGGCCTCCTTCTGGAGACCTAGTTCTCCAACCAGTTTATAAGACCTGTCCTTAATTTCTTTGCGACTTACTCCATAAACGCCTCCAAAGAATTCGATGTTTTCCAAGATGCTCAAGTTTTCATATAGTGAAAACCGCTGACTCATATATCCAATATTCTTTTTTATAGACTCTTGCTGATTCCTTACACTGAATCCCGCGACCAATGCATCACCGGAAGAGGGATAGGAAAGGCCGCATAGAATACGCATTGCCGTAGTTTTTCCCGCACCATTGGCCCCAAGAAATCCAAAGATCTCTCCCTTGGATACATCAAAAGAGATCTTGTCAACCGCATAAAAATCACCGAATCGCTTAGTCAATTCCTTACAAACAATAACTTTTTCTTCCATAGCCATTCATTTTGTGGTAGTAAGCTGAACCAGGTCCTTTTGCTGGCTCATCAAAAGGATAAAACTGTCTTCAATGCCTGGTTTTATTTCCTTTATTTGAACATTTGAATGGTTGTTTTCCATTGCTATCCGGTTTAATACCTCCAGGCCCGAGGAGGATGGGTCTTTGAGCGTAATATGGATATAATCACCAAAAGCATAACAACTTTCTATTTCCGGGTGTGCCCTGAAATCCTTCAGCAGCTTATAGATATCATTGGACTTGGCTGCAAAGAGCTTTCCTGGATAGCTTTTTATGATATTGACCGGGGTGTCAACCGACATGATTCGGCCATTTTGTATCAAGGCAATCCGTTCACAGAGTTTTGCTTCATCCATATAGGGTGTCGATACGATGATCGTAATACCCTGGGCTTTTAGTTTTTTCAACATCTCCCAGAATTCCTTCCGGGATACCACATCCACCCCCGTTGTTGGTTCATCCAGTAATAAAACTGCCGGTTTGTGAATCAACGCACAGCAAAGGGCTAGTTTTTGCTTCATACCTCCCGATAGTTTGCCCGCTCGCCGGCCGCTGAATGGCTTAATCTGATCATATATGTCCTTAATCAGATCCATATTCGCATCAATGGTGGTTCCAAAGACAGTGGCAAAAAATTCAAGATTTTCTCGAACGGTAAGGTCCTGGTATAGGGAGAATTTTCCAGGCATGTATCCTACCAGATTCCGAATTTTCCGGTAATCCCGAACTACATCAAAGCCTGCCATGTGCGCAGTTCCGCTGTCGGCCAGTAAAACAGTGGTCAGTATACGAAAAATGGTCGATTTGCCAGCTCCGTCGGCACCAATCAGGCCGAATAACTCACCCGGTTTTACCTCAAAAGATACTTTGTCGACTGCCAGCACGCTGCCCTTGTCGTATGTTTTGGAAAGATCCCTGACCAATATGGATGCTTCTGGCATAGGGTCTTATTTTGTAAATGAGGTGAAACTGACTTCTCCGTACATTCCGATTTTGAGATACCCGTCATTTTTAACACGCACTTTAATTCCATAGACCAGGTTTGCTCTTTCATCTTTGGTTTGAATGGTCTTGGGGGTAAATTCAGATTTTGGAGATATCATGGAAATGACCCCAGAATAGTTTTTATAGCCGCCATTGCCCGCATCAATCCGCACGGCCAATATTTGACCAATTTTTATTTGCGGAAGCTGATCTCCAGTTACATAGGCTTTTAAGGTCAGCGTGTCCATATTGGAAATTTTATAAAGGGGCTTGCCGATCGTGGCCAATTCTCCGGCCATACTATACTTTGAGAGCACAATCCCGTTAATGGGATTGATTATCTGACTCTTGCTTATTTGTTCCTGGAACTGTGCCACTGTTTTTTCAAGCGGCCCCTTTTCACTCATCACCCCATTGTTGGAAGTATTTGTATTGGAGACATTTACCTTTAATTGTTGTTTGGTAACTCCAATCTGTTTTTGCAGCTGAAGAACCAGTGCGTTGATATCATCAAGTTGTTTTTGGGTAGCTGCATCAGCCTTTACTAGATTTTCCATTCTGATCTGTTCCTTGAGTTGATGATCAAGTTCTACTTCCTGCACAGCCAGTTGTTTGGTCACCAAATCGTTGGTTTGGGAAACGGTCGATGTTTTTTCTTTTAACGAATGGATTGTGGCCAGCGCCTGTTGCATCTGCAGTTTTGAAACGGTTGAATCGATCCGGCCAACCATCTCACCCTTGGTAAGTGTGTCCCCTTCATTCAGGTTAAAAGTGAGAATCTGGCCATTTTGTTCGGCTGATACGATGACTTCATCCGATTCAAAGTTTCCAGAAGCATCGAATCCGTTTCCCTTGTTACAGGATGCGATAAGCAGGATTGCAAAAAATCCACTGAGTTTAAAATATTTCATAATCGGTAATATTGATTGTTTAGTTGCCACTGGTATTCTTAAATTCGTACTGTGCCTGGATCAGTTCAATGGAATGTAATATTTTGGACTGCTTGGCCAAATTCTCCTCATTGGTTTTGGCGATAAAATCATGCACGGTCACCACACCATTTTCCAATTGAGCTTTGGCAGCCCTGGCCACGGAGCTTCGAAGTAAAATCACGGTGTCATCCTGGCGTAGAAGGGCCTCATATTTTATCATATCCTGGCTTTGTTTACTCAAGGTCAGATTGGTGTTGTAGATAAAAGTTTCTTTCTCTATATCAACCGATTCCCTGTCAAGTCTTAAATTAGTTCGGTTATTCTTTAAGGTATATAAACTGCCCAGATTCCAGATCATACGTATTCCACCGATATACCAGGCTCCAAAATCATTGTCAATAAAATTTAAAGTTGGCCGGCCATAAGCTCCTTGTAGAAAAGCATCGAATTTTGGCAAATAGGCCGTTTTGAGCTGCTGGTCTTGCACATCATAAAGTTTTTTGGTCAATTCGTAGAGTTGTATTTCCGGCCTTTTAATGGTTGGGTCGGTCACTATCTGCGGTGGCATTAAGAATTCCGTTTTTTCATCGATGGGCTTACCAATGAAAATGGAAAGCATATCTGCATAGGCTTTCCGGTTGGCCATCAGGTCAATATTTACCATTTCTATCGTTGCCATTTCAGCCAGGAATTCGTCTACATTGCTCTTGAGTGCATTCCCATTTTCATATGCATTTCTGGCTTTGTCTGCGGAATTCTGAAAATTATCTTTGTTGATGTTGTTCTGTCGGATTTGTTCATCTATCAGAAGAATCGAAAAATATAACTGATTGATGCGTTCATTCAGCTGGTAAAGGGAAACCTCCAGACTTTGTTGCTGGGTGGCTTCATTTGCCAAAATCATATCCTTATCGTTTTTGATCCTGCCTCCATCATAGATACTCTGATCCACTTCTGCCTGAATTTTATATTGATCTTTGCTTAGTGGTGGAATTAACCGGCCGGTACCGGCTCCTATCACTTTCTGGAAATCGATGGTTTGAGACTGGTAGGTTGCCTGACCACCGACCGAAAACTGGGGAAGCCAACCTTTCCCGGCATTTTCTAAAGAGTAACTGCTGGTTCTAGCGATCAAATCATGTTTTTTGATCAGTGGATAGTTTTGTCTGGCGAGCGCGTAACATTTCTCAAGAGTATATACTGTTGTCTGGGCGTGCGTCAACGTACTGATCATCATGATTCCAGCTAATAAATAGTGTTTCATATCTATTTTTGTCATTTTGTTTGAATTCGAAATCAAATTTAGTTTCGTTGGACGTTGAAATCTAAACCACCTATTTCAAATCCTATATTTAGTGTCTCAAGCTATCTTTAAGGCAAATTTAAAATCGAATATCCAATTTAAGCACATTTTTTAATCATTTGATTAACTTTTGGTCACAATCAACTACTTTTGTATTCTGCAACGAAGAAAGGAAATTTAGTAGCCTATTGTAGGGGTCCCGGTTCTGTTATTTCAAGGTTCCTTGGACCCAATAGACTATTTTACTTTGAGCAGTGCTTTACACCAAATTGGGATCAATGCCCTCCTTTCCAATAACATTTTTAAAGTTTTGGCATTGTCAGAATTGGTAAGTCTTTGAAAGACTGGCCGCATGACAAATGGGAATATGATCATCCCAAGCATACTTAGTAAAAACTGATAAGGATCCTGATCTGGCTTCTTTTCATGAACTTGTTTAATAAAATAAGAATTTTTAATTAAATCCTTATCAGGCATAGCGTTTGAAATGATTTCGGGATTGTTCCGGGCCTCTCCTAAAATAAAGAAGGGAATATCCGGATTGTCCATGAGTAATTCAAAGTATTTGGCGACTATTCCGTCTATTTTGGTATCCAGTGACGAGGATTCATCATTTATGATAGGCCCAATGAACCCAAAGAAATTAAAAAGCTTTTCCCGCATGATGATTTCGAAAAGCTTTTCCTTACTTCTAAAATAGTAATTCAATAACGCCAAATTAATACCGGCTTCTTCTGCTATATCCCGGGTACGGGTCGCTGCAAAACCCTTCTTTGTAAACACCTTGCGCGCGGCTTCTTTAATCTTTTCTTCCGAAGATCCCGGCGTTTTATTTACTTTTTTGGTTGTTCTGCTTTTGGCCATCCAGCAAAAATACTAAGTATAGTTCGGCTTTTTTCTGATTAAATCATTTGATTTAATTAGATATAAGCGAAAAATCATTCCTCAAGGGGTCGTAACCTTAAAAATGGTGAATGTATCACTCTTATAACAGATGGTAGAGGGGATTAACGAAAGCTCTTTATAGTTAATAAGTTCAGCATTGTTTAACAGGATATAACTGACCGCATATTTTTTAAAAAGGTCCGCAGCATGCGCAGGTTGCCCGGATTTTAGATAGGACAACATCTCATTTCGGGCGTTTTCTCTTACCTCAAAATTTACGTAGGGGTTGGAAAAAGTAATACCGATTGAAACCATTTTACGAGCGGTAGCCATTACAGGAAAGATGGAGGTATGATCTTCACAGAGGAAAACTCCTTCTGCCGGAATATGGTCCCGTATAAAGTAGTATGCATTTATATCGCTGAGGTCTTTGGCTTTTTCCAAACAGAGATTCCGGAAATAGACAAAATCGTACCGCTTTTGATAATAAGGGAAATAGATCAACCCGCAGAGCAATACCATGACAACAAACAAACCGGTCATTCTTTTTTCCAGCGCCAAATTTTTATTAAAAAATCCTCTGCTGTTTATCCACCTTAGGATAGGGCTCAACAGGATGTACAGGCCAAAACCATAAAACACAGATTGTAAAGCTTTCAGATAGAAAAAGTAGTGAAAAGATGGTACGGTACCGGGAAGATGAATATGGGTATGCTCATCCAGGGATGCGACCAGCGTTGAGTAAAAAAACATGGCAACTGCAATCCAAAGCCAATTGAGCAAAATACCTCTGATAAGTTTTTCTTGAAATTTTTTGTAGAACCATATAAAACCAATTGCCGCAATTAGGAAGGATACCGAAAAATTCTCACGAATCATATCCTTGTAGTTTCTCCAGATAAATATGGTATCTACATATTCGAATGGTTTTCTATTCTGAAAGTGCAAGTGGTATTTGCCGACAATAAAAAATAGGAAGGGTAAACTAAAAATCAGAAAGGGAATAAAAACTACCAAAGATTGTCTGGTTAGTTTTTTCAAAAGATCAAAATTCTTTACTTTGAAGGCCTCGAGTATCCTTCTGCCTTGCAAGGAAATCAAAATGAGGATCATCAGAACGGTGGGCGCTGTATGTCCTAAAAAGCCAATGCCTATACCCATCCCCAGGAAAAGAAACCAGAAATAATTCTGAGTTTTAAACGCCTGATAACACAAGGCGATGTTGATATAAAAAATGAACTGCATAAATACCCCCGGGTACATCCAGGGAGAATAAGTTGCTGCATAAAATCCCGGAATAACGCCCGTTGACAGAAATAAATAGGATAAAAGTCCTGCAAGTGCTATCCTAGGATCCAGCATCACCAGCATCATGGAGAAAAAAGAAAGGGGAGCCAACAAGTTTATATACGCACCAAGTCGAACCATTGCGACGTGAATAGGCAAGTCGGTGACACGGATGAGACCGGCCTGAATAAGAGACAGCAACGGATTGTACCATAGAAATTCTCCCGTATAGTTGGGATCTTTTCCAAATTGTCCATAAAGCGTCTGTTGTACATAGGACATATCCCTGGGTACGTCGATATCATAATACCAGGTTAGGTCACGGCTGGTCAGGTAACATTGAATGAAAGCCGCTAGTATCATCACCAGACCGGCATACCATACTATCCGATTTTGAACTTTTGCTTCTTGCATGGGCTCCCATAAAGAAAGGAGAAATAAGTAAGTTGACCTGAGCGTTGTTCGGCAACCGCACTAAAATAAGAAAACTTGTCCAGGTTTACGGGAGGAAATTCCCCAGGTCTGATCCTCATAATGGGCTTGAACCATATTATCCATGAAGCTGGATATCAATGTATAACATCTCAGTCCGTTTTGACAATTCAAAGTCAAGCCAACCCGGAAAACGACTTCCCAACAACTGAAAACGGAAAGAAATTTTTTTTGCCAGTCTCCCTGCCAGCTGCAAAAAAAGAATATTGGCCACAATCAATTGGAAAGCGGCCAATACTTCCAACCAACTTAAAAACCGTTTTTTTAAGTTAGCTGACCGATTTTGCCATTGGGGCTGTCTCTTTTTGCAAGCAAATTTACATATCAACCCCATTGGCATATCAGTAACCACTAGCGGCCATTGTCTGCCACACTTTTCTCCTTTTTCAAAGAAGTAGAATAGTGGCGACTCGGGGTTTTATGTTTCTTTTTTTTCTTGACCAATGCACTCTTTTTATGAGAAGCACTGGAAGATTTTTTGTTCTTTAAACCGGTTTTAGATTTGTAGCTCGCCTGTACAAACAATGGTTTTTTATGGGAAGCCAAAGAGGGGTGCAGTTGGCGTCTTGCGCTGTCTAGTTTGGCATTGACAAAATCATTTACTTCTTTTTTTAAATCTTGAGCGGCTAAATTGACCACCGAATCCATGTCCTCCTTGACCTCTGAATTATTGATGGTTCCACTCATTTTCACATTTACACTGACTTCATCTTTTAATTTGACCGGGATACCTTTGTCAGCTGCGAGTGTGACTACGTTTTTTATAAAAATATTGCCCTTGCTGCCAATCTTGTTGCGCGGAACATTCAGGCTGATGCCGTAATCCAGTGACTGATCGAAGCCGTGACTTCCGTCAATAGCCATGTCGATGTCATTGGTGCGAACAAGGAAAGGAGCCACGGCCACTTTACCTCCTTTAAAAGTAAAATCAGCGTTGACATCGGTCAATGGAATATCTTTAAGTGCGGCAATATCCAAAGCTTGAGAAAGTTTATCCAGAGGGCCAAAATTCTTCATCGACCCATTCACCAATTGTACATTCCCATCGCCATTCAAGGTCTGAAGATCTGGTATCAAATCATCCTGCAGCCGTCCATTCAGTGTCATATGTGCATTGAGACTGCCCGATATAAACTTGGCAACGGGCATTATTCTTCTAACCGTATTGAATGCCAAAAAAGTTTTCTGAACGTCCAGTCCCTTTACATCGTAGGTTACGGAGATCTCTGGACTTTCCGAGCCTTCCAAAGTTGAATAAGTACCAAACATGGCGATTTCACCGTCCAGCCCACTAGCCTTTAGATCCGTCAGGTGAATCGTTTGATCCGAAATCAATAGGTTGCAGGAAAGATCTTGCATATCCAGGTTGTCATAGTGTAATTTATCGGCTTGAGCGTGTACGTTAAAATCAATATGATCAGGCACTGAAAACGCAGAACCGTTGGGAGCGGAAAGGTTGGTTGCGGTTTGGGTGTTTGTTTTTAACCATGCTCTCAAATTAACTTCGTCTGCCTTTAGATTGATTGAACCTTTCAGCGGCTTATTGCGAATGGCAAAATCAAATAAATTATCCAAACTTCCAGAGATGCCAATATGGGAAGCCAGGTATTCGGCATTCAATTCATCAATAAGCACATTTTTGGGTTGGAAGGTCATAAGCAAATCATTCAGCTTGACCGTTTGAGGATAACTGTTGGACGAAAATGAAAAATCCCTCAGCTCAAGTTTACCGCCCGCTTCAAAGAGGTCTTTTTTGTGACTTTCTATTTCAGGTATCAGCCCTTTGGCGTGTAAATCCGCACTGAATATTCCGCTTAAAACGGTTCCGGATCCCAATTTCAAGCATTTTGAAATATTGGACAGGTCAAGTTTTCCTACAAAACCGAAGTCGATAAAGGGTTTTGTTTCAGGATTTTTCAATAGCAAATGCAGATCCAGGGACTCATGATTGATCTCTGCATGCGCTTCAGAAATATTTAAAGTGGTGTGGTCTGCCCCCCCATCGGGGTTGTCCAACTGGACTCCAAGATTGATGTTTTCTACTCCACTGCCCAGATCAGGATATTTAAAAAATCCGCTCCGTACAAACAGATTGGTGTGAAAAGCAGGAAAATGTTTTTCATCATATTTACCCTTTATAAAACCATTGAAATTGACCTGGCCGCTCGATTCAATGCGGGCAAAATCCTGTTGGTAGACAGCCGGCAGCATCGAAAGGGCATTTTTAAACTTGGTGGAAGGGGCTTTGAACCGGATGTTCATAGCATAGGTACTATCATTGATCCATTGAAAAAATCCTTCGGTGTGCAATTTCAGGTCATTGAAAAATACCTGGTCGGTATTAAAAGAGTAGGTATGTGTTTTATTTTCAACATGAAGGGCAAGGTCAATGCTGGTCATAGCGGCGAACCTGCATGGTATAGTCCCTTCATAATCAAAATTGACCAGGTCCGCTGTGGTCTTGGTTTTCAATGTAAAAACGTCTGTGTTAAAATCACCCCTCCCCTCTTGTTCAAGGTTAAGGACCTCCAGATGGAACTTCTTCCCTTCATCCAAATAGTCTACATAACCCTGGTGAATGGCATATCGTTTAATTTCCATTTTAAGGGCCTTGGAGGAAGAATCGACCAAATCTTCCGGGCTACCAGGTGATTTCAATATGTTCCAGTTGGAGTGGCCGTATTTGTTGGTGAGTGCGTGAATTCGCGGTTCATCGGCAGCGATTGAATATACTTCAATCGTGTCTGCGGATATAAATCCCTTGGCGTTGCAGATAATATTAAATTGTCTGGCAGTCATCAAGGTGTCTCCCTGAAATTCACCAACACAGGTTAGGACGACGCTATCCAGTGCGATGGTAATTTTAGGAAAATGCCGGAACAGGGAAATATTCAGATCAGCAAAATCTACATGGGCTTTTAGTTCTTTGTTGAGCTCGGCTTTTACAAGGTGTGTAATCTTTCCTTTGATCAGCCAGGGTGTCGCCCAAACAAGGGTAACGGCAATAAGCAGGATAACTCCTGCAATTTTGAGGATTTTGGATTTCATAGTTTTTCAGATATTGGATATACCTACCTGTTACAAAAGAACTGCCAAAAGAGCGACCAGGATCCCTCGTTATATATTAATATATTATAAATATATATACAATTAATATACAGTTAATTATAATGTTTAAAAAGGAACATCTGGACAAATAACTTTTGCACATTTCCAATGATTATCCCTGAAAAAACCTTTCCCTCAAAGGGCCTGAGAAATGCCCTCAAAATTTGGCAAGGCCTCCTGTACAGGCCTATTTTTTTATTACGTTGGAGGGGGTTGGGAAAACAGGAAACATAAAGGAATTGCTTATTGCAAGTTCAAGAATTTCAAAAATGCTCGTTCATATAGGTTTAAAGCGGGTGCCTCTCAATCAATTCTCCTGCCGCTTTTCCCTTCTAAAGATCAAAAGGAACTATAGAAATCTTCCTACCTTGGACAACTGACTGTTTACCTACGGGAAAGTTCTTACGATTCATCAAGCAGTGGCGAATATAAAAAACATATTGCCCGATAAACGAAGGATAACCGTCCTGGTATCCATCGTCTTCCTGCTAGCCATATTCCTGGTGCCTTATTTTTTTATATTCATCCCGCTCAATGCCAGCAACCTGAAAAGACAGGCCTTTTTGAAACTCAACCGGGCAGCGCAGAATATGATTTCAAAAAGCATCGACACCCGTAGTTACTATCGCAATACGGCGACCGCCCCAGGTATTGTCGGATTGGATTCAGCGACGATGGTTTCCGCCGAATGCAGCACCACAGGAAAAGAGCGGCTATCATATCAGGATTATGTTTATTTTATTTTCCGGGACGCTGGATGGAATATACTTTTTGTACAGAACTATCCAGATTCTGCCGATCACCAAACTTATGGACACCTCCAACCCCTAACGGATTTCATGACGACCTGTACGGCCTCGGGAAAGGAAGTATTCGATGCCTTCCTGTTGGTTCATTACTGCCAGCGCATGGGTAAGGACACTGCAGGTAAAATTATCTACCAAGACTACCAACCCGGTATGGAACAGGATGTCAACCTGGATAGCCTCATTCCCAAACACGATGGTATGCGCTCTCCAGATATGAATGATATTTCCCTGGAGGGTACCGATTACAAATTATTTACTTATCCATTCCAACTGGGGCGTCATCGAATGGTGCTCTGCGGTCTGATGAAAACAGATACCTACAATGCCCACCTGCACGCCATTCCCGTGGGCACATCCTATACCCTGGTGACCTGTCTGGTGCTTTTTTTACTGAGTCTTCCCTTTCTGAAGATATTTATGATGAATGACAGGGACCGGATTTTCGCGATAAATATAGTTATTGGGGTGGCTTTTCTTTTCGCATTGGCCAGTTTCATCACCATCGTCAGCACACAGCTGATCCTGCTAAACCAGGGAAGGGTACAGGTAAAGGCAAATCTAGAAGCCCTTTCTGTCAAACTGGAAGATTCCCTCACGGCAGAACTGACTCAGGCTGAAAATGAAATGGTATATTTTGATAACCGTTTGTCCGATTATATGGACACGACAAAATGGGATCAGGCATCCAGGGACCATACACCATCCTTTTTAATAGAGATCGACTCCAGTTACCTGAACCCTGCTTTTGACAGGCAAGGCAGGATCCTGTCCGGTCACATTCCTATTTACCACGATGCGGATCATATTGGATGGATCAGTGATACGGGCAGAGAGACGGTCAGAATAAAATATATTTCGCCTCAAATGGATTCCGCCTTGCGCAATGAACTGAATTATGATACCATTCAATTCGTGAATGTACGGCCAAGACCTTATTTCCAGGAATTGTCTGCCCATTTCAAATATAAAGACATCGGCGATTCGTCTATGCTCATCATTGCACCCGTTCAAAGCTGGGTATCCGGTGAATTCAGGGTAAACCTTTGCCGGTATAGTAAAATTCCCAGCCTCATGGCGCAGGTAATGGAGACAAGGCTTTATTCCCTGGTCAACACCGTACTGCCGGCAGGTTATGGTTATTGCCTATTTGATGCCTCAGGCAATACGTTGATTCATTCCGATACACTAAAAAGTTTACGAGAAAATTTTTTGGATGAGATTGGGCGTCTTCCCTGGATTCTTGGATCGCTCAAAGGTCGCCAGGGCATCCAATCCGGGCGGGTGGCTTTTTACGGTACCGATTACCGGCTTCGTATCCAACCAATTAAACATCATCCTTTGTTTCTTGCCGTATTTTACAACAATGATTACCTGGAACCTGCAAACCTTCGGATACTGAGTTTCAGTCTTTTTTTCTGCATGCTGACTTATCTGTTGCTGTACCTATTTTTCATGTTGCTTTATCGCAGAGCACCAAGAACCTTTCTATATTCTCCGATGGAATATTACTGGCGCATTGTACCAAGCAGAGAAAAATTCAGTCTCTATTTCAATGGTAGTTTTTTATTGGTTATCTATATTGCAATTTTTTCATTGGCATCGATCTTCAGCCCCTGGATCGGTTTTGACGTAGACTACACTGTACTGGTGCTTGGGCTGCTTACCCCTTTCATTGGACTTTATACGCTTTGGCTTCTCCAGCGCAAGATGGGCATGTTGAGCCGGACAGAATCTAAAAAATATATTTGGCCGGTTTTTGCCTCCGGCATCGCAGTGTATGCGCTGAGTTATTTTATGGAATGGCCTCTGGAACCCTTGTCCTATTTCACCATGGTTTTGGTTATTGCCTTGCTTGTACGAACCATCGTGATCAGAAAGCAAAGTAGATGGATCCGGTTCTCGGCTTGGCTTAGGCGGCGGGCGATCAATTTCACCCGTTGGAACGATAAATCCGTCGAAGAAAAAAAATTGTTTTCCTATAGTGTCTTCGTAACGCTTTTTATTTTTGCCATTGCAGTCCTTCCGGTATTGGAATACAGCTGGTATGCCTACAGTCATGAACTCCGGCAATCGGTAAAAAAAGAGCAGTTGGAAATTGCTGATGGAATCCAGAAAAGAGAAAGAAATATCCAGTTTTTTCTTCGGACCAATCAACCCGATTTTACGGGCAAGGATGACAACTTTCGGGTAATCCAGTACCATCACGGTATCTATCCCTTCTTCGCAGGCAGGGTGAGTCCAGCACACGATTCAGCGCAGGACCATTCTGAGATTCGCACCGACTATGACAGCCGCTCTGAAGCATTTTACCTGGCAATCTCCGGAACTTTCAATTTATTCTATAAAGACCCGGCTGGTCTTCCCCCGCTTTATGATAGTTCCAAGCAGGATAATCTATATCATTGGTATGTAGGACGGGATTCCATCACGCTTAACTGGGCCAAACCTCATTGGAAAATCCCACCGTCACTCAATGATTCACGTCCTGCGCCTTACAAGTTCAAAATAATTTCCAACCTACCAAGTGGTTTGCGGATTGATCCCCGGCTTTGGGTGGTATTTCTGCTCATGCTCCTGGGTATCTTGACAGCTATCTACTGGATCGTAAAAAACATTGCCCGTCAAATTTATCTCACCAAATTCATCGGCGATGCGGGATCAGGATTCAGTAGCCATTATGAAGGCAGTGGTGATGGATTTTGGGGCAAATGTATCCGGAATCAATATGATGAAACTGGTGAAAAGATTAAAAATAAAACCCTTGTCGATCATTTCCTGAAAAGCCTGAAGTCAGAATATGATTTATTTTACAAAAAGACGAATCTAATCCTTTTCGAATCCGCAGTCACTGACCGAGCCACTAAGGATTGGGCTACTTTTGAATGTGTTTGGCAAAATCTCCAAGACAAGGAAAAATACTTACTCTATTGTCTGGCCAATGACGGTCTGTTAAACCAAAAAAATGAATCGGTGATCTATGATTTGCTCAGTAAAAATCTTCTGGTGATTTATAATCAACGTATTCGCCTGATCAGTTTTAGTTTCCGTCAATTTATTATTTCCCGTAGCCTGACACCTGAAGAAAAAAAGCTCTTTGCCACCATGCAGTCGGGTGCTTCCTGGGCAAATCTTCGTACGATTGTACTGGTCATCATCATGTCCGTCTTTATCTTCCTGTTTTTAACCCAACAGGAAGTATCTGCAAAAATCATTGCGCTCATCACCAGTCTCTCTGCCCTCTTACCCTTCCTTTTAAAACTTGGATCGTCGTCTGCACCCGCCGGGGAGGAAAAAAAATGACTCTTCCGGAGTGCTAAATTCGAAGATTCGCTTTTAGTGCGGGTTTTTCTCCCTGATTCTGAAGCTCAGTAGGAATGAAACTTTCTATTTGACATCACAATTGACCATCCAATTGATACCAAATTTATCGGTCAGCATTCAAAAATAGGCGCCCCAGAAAGCCTTTGCGATCGGCATAGTGATTTTTCCACCCGCCGCCAATCCGGAGAAGATCCGGTCCGCTTCGCTGGTTGATTCCGTGTTAACCGACAAAGAAATATTATCTCCCATTTTTACTTCCCCCATGGCCGGATTGGAGTCACCGGCCATCAACACCGATTCCTTGCTGATAGGTAATGAAATATGCATTATCCGGTTTTGAAACTGTTCAGGAATTTCCATACCAGGTGTGGGAGGCAAGTCTTTAAATCGACTAATCACTTGAAATTCTCCTCCAAAAACTTTTTTGTAAAAATTGAACGCCTCTTCGCAATTGCCATCAAAAATCAAATAAGGATTAACTGAAGTCATAGTAGGTTTTTTTAGTCCAATAAAGTTAAACAACAATACAAAAATGCCAAGCGAACCCCGAGATCACATACAAGATAAGTCGGTGATCCGATGGTGCATGGCTGATGGATAAAAAACGCCTGGTGACTTTAGATAACCATCTCTATAAGCCATAGGTGGCCTAGCGGATCCAAGATTTTACCCTGCCGGTAGCCATAGTCGTAACTTTCTGCGGGGGAGATCTCTTGGGCACCAGCCTTCAAGGCACGGTTCATAACCTGATCCATGTCTGCGACCATCAGGCCTATAATGGTGGTCACGCCCTGGTGGCTTAGCGGATGGAACGTAGAACCATCCCAGGATTCTTCATGAAAATGAAACATCGCCCCCTCGATCAGCATTTCTGAAACATGTATACTGCCATCCTCGTTGGTAATATTTTTTGTTTCAACCGCTCCAAAGGCATTTTTATAAAATTCTAGATTCATTGTACCATGGGCGATTATCAACTGGGGTACAAAGGCAGTTTTGGCTATCTCGTTCGTCATCATCTCTAAAAAGGATAAATTTTTTGAAATGGCACTAAAGGAACAGCCGACCTTTTACATGAATCGCAACTACCGGCTGATTCAGCCTCCCACGTTTACTTCTTCCATTTTTTCGAATCGGCATCCAAAAATATTCCGAAGTTTTTTTCCAGCAAATAATAAATAGGCGATATTCAATTTAAGACCCCGGACGACCGGCGACCTACCCATCATGCCGATACCGCTAAAAAAGGGCCGATTCTTGTGGATATCCTTTGGGGTGACCCTGATTTTTGAATTGGTTTTTTTCCTAATTTTAGTAAAATCCAATTTTTATGAACGTCCCAATCTTCGGTGACGACGTCACCCTAACACCACAAGGAAAGATTCTCGATAGTATTTTTATGTTTACAGGCGATGGCTTACTCAAACTTGGGTTGCCCAGCGGTTTCTTTTTTCAAATGCCTGACAAGTTCGCGTTGCCGACGGAACAAAGTATAAGTCAACAGGGCCAGCTGATCAATACACTGCCCCTCACGCGGGGTATGTGTCTTTTAACCCAATATTTGCGTGAATGGATCCTGGTTCCGAAAGTTTAATACCAGCTGCGGCTGTACCCTTTTAGTATGAATACGTTTGTCGGAATGGTTTGTAATGAACCCATCTCCATTTGCCTTTTCCTTTGACAGGTAGCCGGCTCATGAGGGCATTTACATAGGAGATCACTCGATTGATTTTATCCATCCTGTTCTTATCCATCATGATCATCCAATGGCTTAGATCTACGAATTGTTCAGGGTTCCTTTGCTGAACCAAGAAATATATTCATTCTTTATTCCGCTTTATTCCGGCCTCTACAGGTAAACCCTTAGTAGTCGAGGTTTTAACAATCTCATAGCAGCAAATTCGTATGGACAACTTGTCTGCTTAAAGAACTAAAGCCAACCACATGAAGAATTTTTACCTGGTTACCCTGAGTTGTTTGTCATCCCTTGTCCAATCCTACGCGCAGAACGGCGAAGTCTATCGCCCTTTCCAGGTCGCGATGAATTCCGGAATAGCCTTTCAGGCCACCCAAACTGGGGTAATTTTTAACATCAATCCCAGTTATACGTTCCATGGCCTATATAAAGCAGGAATCCAGTTCGAAGCAGTGATTTATGACATGACCATGACTGGATCCTCTGTCCTAACTTTCGACTATTATTTTATCCGAAGCCAGCATTTCCGAGTCACAGCCGGTGGAGGTTTTGGCTTTTACAATAATTCCGTTTTGAATGGCGGATGTGGCGGCAATATGCCACCCGAAATGAGTGAGATCCAAACCAGTACAGGCAAAATGGGGGGATTGATCCGGCTGGGATTTGAATGGCACCACCTCTGTTTTGGTTTCGCCTACCACTTTGTTCCGACGACCTCCATTACCACTTCTGAGAACGATCTAGGGACCACCACGGCGATTTATAAAAACGGGTATTGGGGTATTACCTTGGGATTCATGCTGGGTGGCGGGAAAAAGTAGACCGGTTCTGTCTAAGGAGGGAAGCTGTGTTTTGAGTCTGCCGTCAAGATTCCATACCAAGACGACCGCATCGATTTTACCCGGTCTTTCCAGGATTTTGCCGACTTAGGGCTGAGGATGAACAAAAAACTCCTTTCCTCGGAGTCCATAAATTAGGACAATCAGAGAAAAAACCATTGTCAAACCCACGGTGATAAATCCTGCATTTACCAAATTCTCCTGAAGGGCCGTACCG
>Ga0206938_1003_pt1 | contig 109056 bp, 118 predicted proteins | sample Alteio_BWOrgHeat_12_FD_152918 | JGI IMG/M metagenome (GOLD analysis project Ga0206938, IMG submission 152918) | Enriched cells from forest soil in Barre Woods Harvard Forest LTER site, Petersham, Massachusetts, United States -... | ecosystem: Environmental > Terrestrial > Soil > Temperate forest... | reverse complement strand
TCCGATGCGATGAGCTTTGAAATTTGCGCCAGATCTGCTTTTCGCGAAGCGGGCCGCAAAGCCAAGCCCATTCTTTTGGAACCGATCATGAAAGTAGAGGTCCTGACACCGGATCAATACATGGGAGATGTGACCGGAGACCTGAACCGCCGCCGGGGAATCCTGGAAGGAATGGACAGCCGGGCAAATCTTCAGGTAATCAAAGCCAAAGTACCCTTGAGTGAAATGTTTGGATACGTTACCCAGTTGCGTTCCCTCAGTTCAGGCCGGGCTACTTCGACCATGGAGTTTTCACACTATGCTCCTGCACCCAATAATATTGCAGAAGAAGTGATTGCTAAAACCAAAGGAAAAAGTAAAGTAAGCGCATAATTTTTTGCTCCGCATATCGTCCCCTTCTGTTTAATCAGAAGGGGATTTTTTTTTAAACGGCAATCAAAGCCAACCTGATTTGCTTATTTTTCAGGATAAAGTCTTTCCATGCGCACACGCTTTTTCTCTCAGAAAGTTCTGGTTTTTTTTATGATGACGCTTCCGGCATTGCAGGCCTTTTCCCAAAAAGAACTCTACGATAAGCTGACCTGGAACGCGGATGGGAATGGATATTACGTAAACTATCAAGGCGAGATCAGTGAATTCAATCTGATCGACCGCAGCCGGCGGGTCATCGTTTCCCTGAAAGCATTGAGTGCGGCCTCCCAGGGCCGGATCCAAAGCATCAACCACTTTTTCTTTTCAGCGGATTTCAAAAAAATACTGATTTATACCAATGCAAAAAAGGTCTGGCGCTATGACACCCGGGGGTATTACTGGGTGTATAATGTAAGCGATGGTTCGGCTCATCAGCTGGGGGCTAGCCTGCCGCCATCCTCTTTGATGTTTGCAAAATTTTCTCCCGACGGATCCAAGGCCGCCTATGTGAGTGGTCACAATATTTATGTGGAAGATCTTTCTACCCATCAGTATGGTGCCCTGACCCGCAATGGTACCCGAAAAATGATCAATGGCACTTTTGACTGGGTTTATGAAGAAGAGTTTTTTTGCCGGGACGGATTCCGCTGGAGCCCGGACAGCAAAGCAATTGCCTTCTGGCAGATCAACGACAGCAGCACCCGGGACTATTACATGCTCAATACAACCGATTCGGTTTATTCCCGGGTAATACCGGTAGAATACCCCGTGGCAGGCCAGATGCCTTCTCCTTTTAAAATCGGCGTGGTATCGGTCAATGAAAAAATTACGGGTGCCTCCAAGGGACATCCCTTCGATCCGCCAGCAGGAGGGAAGGTCAGGTGGATGAATATTCGCGTAGACACCCAATACGGTACCTACCTGCCCAGAATGGAATGGGCAGCCGGCAGCCAGGAGCTGATCGTGCAACGGCTCAACAGAAACCAAAATGAGTCCGACATCCTGCTTTGTGATGTCAAGACCGGAAACACCCGCTCGATTTATCATGAGAAATCGAACACCTGGATAGACATCATCGCCCTTTGGGAAGAAGACTATAAAATGGGCCGGTGGGATTGGTTCAACAACGGCCAGGAATTTTTGTGGGCGAGTGAAAAAGATGGTTGGCGTCATTTGTATCGCATAAGCCGGGATGGCCAAAAAGAAATTTTGATTACGGTGGGAGACTACGATGTCATGCGGATCACCCGGGTGGATGAAAAAAACAACGAGTTGTATTTTATTGCCTCACCCTTTAATGCGACGCAGGCCTATCTGTACCGTTGTCCCCTGGATGGAAAGGGAAAGGCCGAAAGACTCTCCCCCGCCGACCAAACCGGTACCCATGAATATATGGTCTCACCCAATGGACACTTTGCAGCTCATTCGTTTTCGAATTATTTTACCCCCGAAGTCACCGAATGGGTCACCCTGCCGGATCACCGGCCGCTGGAAGGTTTTGAACCGGTAAGGATAAGCAAGGCCGATAGCCTCGCTTCCAATATTACCTTTTTTACGGTCACCACTCCCGATGGGGTCACCATGGATGGATGGATGCAAAAACCCATTCCTTTTGACAGCACAAAAAAATACCCCATCCTGTTTTATGTGTACACGGAACCCTGGGAAGAAACGGTCCTGAACAAATTTGGCATATCCGACAACTATGGAATGTATCCCGGCAACCTGGCCCGGGACGGTTATATCTATGTCTCCTTGGATAACCGGGGCACTTCCGCCCCCAAGGGTTCGCCCTGGAGAAAGGCGATCTATCGCAAAATCGGACAGGTCAACATCCGGGACCAGGCCCAGGCAGCCGCCGAGATCTGCAAATGGCCTTTTGTGGACACGGCCCGGGTGGCCGTATGGGGCTGGAGCGGGGGCGGCTCGGCCACCCTGAACCTGATGTTCCAGTATCCGGAGATCTATAAAACCGGTATTGCCATCGCTGCCGTAGGCAATATGCTGACCTATGACAATATTTATCAGGAGCGCTATATGGGTAACCCCCTGGAAACCAAAGCCGATTATATTGCCGGCTCGCCCATCAGCCATGTTCAGGGCCTCCGGGGCAATCTGCTCTACGTCCACGGCAGCGGGGACGACAATGTCCATTACGGGAACGCGGAAATGCTTCTCAATGAACTCATAAAGTATGAGAAGACCTTTCAGTTTATGGCCTATCCCAACCGGACCCACAATATTGACGAAGGGCCGGGAACGACCGAGCATCTGCACCGTTTATTCAAAAGTTACCTCAATGCACACTGTCCGCCGGGGCCCAAATAATTCTCAAAAAACCTCCGCAATTCTTTGACGGTTTATCCCTTAACCCATACCTTTGCATCCCGTTCAAAAAACGGGCATTGACATATGTCTCAACGAATCAGAATCAAATTACAGTCCTACGATCACAATCTGGTGGATAAATCCGCTGAGAAAATCGTAAAAACCGTTCGTAGCACCGGTGCCGTCGTAACAGGTCCCATTCCTTTACCTACTAGGAAAAAGGTATTTACCGTTCTTCGTTCGCCACATGTCAACAAAAAAGCAAGAGAACAATTTCAGTTGCATACGCATAAGAGATTGTTGGATATATATACATCGACTTCAAGAACCGTAGATGCTTTGTCCAAATTGGATCTGCCTTCTGGTGTAGATGTAGAAATCAAAGCCTGAGTAAAAATTCCATCTGCCAAACCGGTAAAACGGAGAAAGCAGCGCTGGATGATTTGAAAAGAAATATGAACAAGCCGTTCGGGGTTTGTTTACAACCGGTACTTCGATTGTTTTCAGTCCTGGCTCAGCCGGGAGAAAATAAAAAAAAGAAAAGGTCGGTTGCAAACGGGGGATTGAAATCAGTATCAGCTTTACTAAAAAAGCTTAGCGGACCGCTGATTGTCCTTAGACTCCAGGCACAAACCAATAAAAAATGAAAGGTTTAATTGGAAAGAAAATTGGGATGACCTCTGTCTTTACCCCGGATGGAAAGCAGGTTGCCTGCACCATCATTGAAGCAGGTCCCTGTGTCGTTACGCAGGTGAAAACCACCGAGTCCGACGGTTACAACGCCCACCAGATCGCCTTCGGCGAAAAGAAAGAAAAAAAGGTACTGGCTTCTGAAAAGAACCACTTCGCTAAATCAAATACCACCACCAAACAATTTGTCCGGGAATTCCGCAATTTCTCTTTGGAGAAAAACCTGGGAGACGCGCTGACAGTAGACATTTTCGCCGAAGGCGAAATGGTCGATGTCGTCGGTACTTCCAAAGGAAAAGGATTCCAGGGGGTTGTAAAACGTCATAATTTCCACGGCGTCGGCGGACAGAGCCATGGTCAGCATGACCGTAGCCGTGCACCGGGATCACTGGGTAACTCCTCCGATGCAGCCCGTGTAATGAAGGGCATGAAGATGGCCGGCCGGATGGGCGGAGACCGCGTGAAACTGAAAGGTTTGAAAGTGGTTAAAATATTTACTGAAAAAAATTACCTGCTGATTGCCGGTTCAGTACCGGGTCACAATGGTTCCATTGTATACGTTCAGAAGTAATAACCAATTAAAGAGATTCACATGCAAGTTGATGTTTTAAATAAAAAGGGAGCTAAAACGGGTCGTACACTGGAACTGCCTTCGGATATTTTTGAAGTGGAGCCGAATGATCACGTGATTTACCTGGCTGTTAAGCAATATCTGGCCGCCCAACGTCAGGGAACCCATAAGGTGAAAACCCGTATGGAAGTCAAAGGATCTTCCAAAAAACTACACAAACAAAAAGGAACCGGCGGATCCCGTAAAGGAAATATCCGCAATCCACTGTATAAAGGGGGTGGTACCATATTTGGACCCAAACCCCACAGTTATGATTTCAAACTGAACCGCAAAGTTAAGGACCTTGCAAAAATCTCGGCCCTTTCCTATAAAGCGAAATCCAGTTCCATCGTCGTGGTGGAAGACCTGGAATTCAAAACACCCAAGACCAGTGAAATGGTAGCGGTACTCAGTGGACTTAAACTCACGGATAAAAAAGCATTGATCGTTATCCCGGAATACAATGACAACCTGCACCTGAGCTTGCGCAATATTGCCAAACTGAAAGGTACCCTGCTGGCTGATGTGAATACATATGACATAGTAAATGCAGAGATCCTGGTGTTGACGGAATCGGCAGCGAAAATGTTTACCGAAGAAGAAGAAACTGTTACAGCATAAATAATTCGTGAACCTGGAAATGCAGATCTCCAGGTTCTCATCCCCCCTTGGGGCGGGACAAATTTGAAAATAGGATAACATGAAATTAAGCGATGTTCTGATACGACCCATTCTTACCGAAAAGGCGAATGCACAGCAGGAAAAACTGCGTCGTTATGCTTTCAAAGTAAACCGGGTTGCCAACAAGCTGGAAATTAAAAAGGCGGTAGAAGAATTTTACGGCATCACCGTCGTGGACGTTAATACGGTCATCGTGCCCAGCAAAGCCCGGTCCCGGTCTACCAAGGCAGGACTGATTACCGGTCGCAAACCCGGGTATAAGAAAGCGCTGATCACCGTGGCATCCGGAGAAACCATTGATTTGTATTCGAACATATAAGTAATTAAAAGATATGGCACTAAGAAAATTTAAACCAGTCACCGCAGGAACCCGTTGGAGGATTGGCAACGCATACGCAGAAATCACAACCGATTCGCCGGAAAAAAGCCTGATGGAAAAGATCACCCGTACGGGTGGACGCAACTCCCAGGGCAGAAGGGCCATGCGTTATATCGGGGGTGGCCATAAAAAGCAGTATCGCATCATCGATTTCAAAAGAGATAAGAAGGACATCGTGGGAAAGGTTGTCTCCATCGAATACGATCCGAACAGAACATCCTTCATCGCGCTGATCCAATACAGCGACGGAGAAAAAAGATACATCCTGGCTCCGCAAGGCCTTCAGGTTGGCGGATCGGTACAGGCTGGTGATGCCGTGGCTCCGGAAATCGGAAACGCATTGCAGATGAAAAACATTCCGCTGGGTACCAATGTGCACAATATTGAAATGCAACCCGGACAAGGTGGCAAGCTGATCCGCAGCGCCGGAACGACTGCTCAGCTGACCAACAAGGAAGAAAAATATGCTGTCTTGAAAATGGCATCCGGTGAACTCAGAAAAATACTGATCAACTGTTATGCTACGGTCGGAGTGGTTTCCAACAGCGATCACAGCCTGCAGAGTATGGGCAAGGCCGGGCGCAACCGCTGGAGGGGTATTCGGCCACGGGTGCGAGGCGTAGCGATGAATCCGGTGGATCATCCGATGGGTGGTGGTGAAGGAAAGGCTTCCGGTGGCCAGCCCCGTTCAAGGAATGGTCAGTATTCAAGAGGACTGAAAACCAGAACGAAAGGAAAGGGCAGCGACAAGCTGATCATCCAGACAAAGAAAGGAAAGAAAATAGGTAAGTAATACATTCACTCATTAAGATAAAACCATGGGTCGTTCAATAAAAAAAGGTCCTTATGTAGATGCCAATCTGGAAACAAAAGTTCTGGGCATCAATGAAGGAAAAGGAAAGAAAGGGGTTATCAAGACCTGGAGTCGTCGTTCTACGATTACACCGGATTTCGTTGGCCATACTTTCGCCGTACACAACGGAAACAAATTTATCCCGGTCTATGTAACAGAATTTATGGTAGGCCATAAGTTGGGAGAATTTGCACCGACTAGAAATTTTAAAGGACACTCCAGCAAGAAGATTGCTGAATAATTGAAGAACCGTCAAGGAATACTCTTTAGCATAAGGCTTTGGGTGTTCGGCTTAAAAAAGATAAAATGGAAGCATTAGCAAGACTCAGAAATTACCCGACATCACCACGGAAGATGCGGTTGCTCGTAGATGAAATCCGGGGCCTGCAAGTTGAAAAGGCGCTGGCACTCCTGGAACATCATCCACAGCATTCCTCTACACCACTGTATAAATTGCTTTGGTCTGCGGTTAAAAACTGGGAAGCGAAGAATGAAGGAAAGAGTGCAGCCGATGCCGGATTGCTGGTAAAAACCATTTTTGTTGACAATGCCCGGGTGTTGAAACGGATGCGTCCGGCTCCCCAGGGTCGTGGTTACCGGATTCGCAAACGCAGCAATCATGTGACACTCATCGTTGACGAAAAGATCTAGCATAATTTTCGAATTTTAACATATTCAAATTCAAAAGATAAATGGGTCAGAAAACAAATCCTATAGGTGCGAGACTGGGAATTATCCGTGGCTGGGAATCCAACTGGTTCGGTAATAAAAAAGATTATTCCCATAAGCTGATAGAAGATAATAAGATCAGAACCTATCTCAATGCCCGTATCAACAAAGGCGGCATTGCCAAGATTGTGATTGAGCGCACACTCAACAAGCTCATCGTCACGATTCATACTTCCAAACCCGGTATCATCATTGGTAAGGGCGGCGGAGAAGTGGACCGTATCAAGGAAGAGTTGAAAAAACTGACCGGAAAAGAAGATGTTCAGATCAATATTCTGGAAATCAGAAGACCTGAGCTGGATGCAAACATTGTGGCAGACACGATTGCCCGTCAGATTGAAAACCGCATCAACTACAAGAGGGCCATCAAGATGGCCATCGCTTCGGCCCTGCGTATGGGGGCAGAAGGGATCAAGGTGAAAGTGGGTGGTCGTTTAGGCGGATCGGAAATTGCCCGCACGGAAGAAATTAAATCTGGCCGCACGCCCCTGCATACCCTGCGCATGGATATTGACTATGCCAATGTGTTTGCGCTGACGGTCTATGGAAAAATTGGTGTGAAAGTATGGATCTGCAAAGGCGAAGTACTGACCAAACGCGATCTGAATCCCAATTTTGTCGGAGGTAAAACAGACGTCAGCGATCGCCGGGAAAGAAGGGATGATATCCGTGACCGGGATGATCGTGGTCGCGGCCAGGACAGAAGGCCCAGCGGTGGTGGAGGTGGTGGAGAAAGAAGGCCCGGTGGTGGCGGAGGCAGGAGATAGTAGTCATTACAAATTTTCAAACTGAGATAAGATGTTACAGCCCAAAAGGAGTAAACATAGAAAAGCACAGAAAGGCAGAATCCGCGAAGTAGCCAAAAGAGGTACGGATATTTCTTTTGGTTCCTACGGACTCAAGGCACTGGAAGCGATTTGGTTAACGAACCGTCAGCTGGAAGCTGCCCGCCAGGCGCTCACCCGTTCGATGAAAAGAGAAGGAAATGTGTGGATACGCGTATTTCCGGATAAACCGATCACCAAGAAGCCTCAGGAAGTGAGGATGGGTAAGGGTAAGGGTAACCCCGAATACTGGGCTGCCGTTGTGGAACCGGGACGTATGCTTTTTGAAGCCGACGGAGTTCCGGAAGCTGTTGCCAAAGAAGCCTTGTTGCTGGCTGCACAGAAGCTGCCGATTAAAACCAAATTCGTGGTTCGCCATGATGTGATTGCGTTATAATTCAAATTTTTAAAGATGTCAAAGAGAAATGATTTTGTAAACAGCCTGAAAGACCTGAGTGAAACAGACCTCAGTTCCAGGATCCGTGAAGACGAACAGCGCTTGAAAAAGCTGGAATTCGCGCACGCCATATCTCCTCTGGAAAGTCCGGTAACCATCCGGCTGCTCAGAAAAGATATCGCCCGGTTGAAAACAGAAGTAACAAAAAGAAAAATCGGACAACCGGCCCCGGCAAAAGCATAAAATTTTGCAGCGAAGGCCAACTGATTTACCAATTATCAAATTAGCAATATGTCAGATAGAAATTTAAGGAAAACAAGAACGGGTGTTGTGAGCAGCAACAAAATGGACAAAACCGTGGTGGTTGCCGTAGAAAGAAAAGTACAACATCCGATCTACGGAAAGTTCCTGAAAAAGACAACCAAGTTTCATGCACATGATGAAAAGAACGAGTGCAGCATCGGTGATGTGGTGAAGATCATGGAAAGTCGTCCGCTGAGCAAGACCAAACGCTGGCGTCTGGTGGAGATCGTGGAGAAAGCGAAATAAATTCATTCAAAAAAGAAATTAAATGATACAGCAGGAAAGCAGACTAAACGTTGCAGATAATAGCGGAGCCAAAGAAGTTTTGTGCATCCGTGTGTTGGGAAACAGCGGGCAGGATTATGCTAAAATCGGAGATAAAATTGTCGTTACTGTAAAAGATGCATTGCCTGCTGGTGGTATCAAAAAGGGAACGGTAACCAAAGCGGTGATCGTGCGGACTAAAAACAAACTTCGCAGAAAAGACGGTTCCTATATCCGTTTTGATGACAATGCGGTGGTTTTGCTCAATCCCAGCGATGAGCCCAGGGGTACCCGTATTTTCGGACCAGTAGCCCGCGAATTGCGTGACAAGGGGTATATGAAGATCATTTCGCTGGCCCCGGAAGTACTGTAAAGGTCGGCTGTTTAGCAAAGGGCTAAAAGTTCGCAGGTTAGGTTGACATAGAGTTCTTGGTAGGTTGTTTAAAATATAAGAGGCGCTTTTTACTGAATGGCAACAAAGATCAGTCAGTAAAGGACTTCAGAAAAAAAAGGTAATATGGAAAGCAGATTCAAACCCAAATTCAATATTAAAAAGGGTGATAAAGTGGTGGTGATTACAGGTGACGACAAAGACCTGAAGAAATCACGCAAGGTGCTGGAAGTATTTCCGGACACGGCAAAAGTGCTGGTAGAAGGTGTTAACATCATCACCAAACACACCAAACCTTCCGCGCAAAATACCAAAGGTGGTATCATCAAGCTGGAGGCACCCATCCATATATCGAATGTATTGCTCTGGGACGCCAAATCCGGCGGTCCATCCAAGGCAAAACGCACCCGGGAGAAAGGGAAACTTATTCGCATCGCTAAAAAATCAGGGGAGGTAATCAAATAATGAGCACAACGAAATACACTGCCCGCCTGGCAGACAAATACAAAAAGGAAGTCGTACCGACATTGATGAAGAAATTCGGTTACACCTCCGTGATGCAGGCACCCAAGCTGGAAAAAATCTGTCTGAACCGTGGCATCAACGGCGCGGTGAGTGATAAGAAACTGGTGGATATCACCATCGAAGAACTGACCACAATCACCGGTCAGAAAGCGGTATCAACCATTTCCAGAAAAGACATCTCCAATTTTAAACTCCGCAAGGGATTGCCGATTGGCGCCCGGGTAACACTGCGCGGAATAAAAATGTATGAGTTCCTGGACCGCCTGGTTGCATCCGCGCTGCCACGTGTACGTGATTTCAAGGGCGTGAGCGAAAAAGCATTTGACGGCCGCGGTAACTATACCATGGGCATCACCGAACAAATCATTTTTCCTGAAGTAGATATCGACAAAGTCAATAAGATCACAGGAATGGATATCACTTTTGTGACGACGGCCAAGACCAACGAAGAAGCGTATGAATTGCTTAAGGAATTGGGAATGCCTTTTAAAAATGCCAAGAAAGAAGAAACGAATTAATAATAAACTGAATTCAAATCAATAAAAATTCATGGCCAAAGAATCAGTCAAAGCCAGACAAAGGAAACGGGAAGCCATCGTGGCAAAATACGCGGACAGACGCGCAGCCCTGAAAGCGGAAGGCAATTACAAAGCCTTGGATCTTCTGCCTAAGAATGCTTCGCCGGTTCGGTTGAAAAACCGTTGTCAGCTGACAGGCCGTCCAAGGGGTTATATCCGTTATTTCGGCGTATCCAGGAACATGTTCCGCGATATGGCCTTGCAGGGTAAGATTCCGGGCGTAAGAAAAGCGAGCTGGTAATCAGGGGACGGTAGACAACAGACCGTTGACAGTTTGGAAGGGAAGCGATTCCCGGATATCCTCTCAACCGTTGCTGCCAGCCAAAATAATTTTTAAAGTTTTTAATAGATATACAATGGTAACAGATCCTATAGCAGATTTTCTCACTCGAATCCGTAATGCGCAGATGGCGAATCACAGGATAGTAGAAATTCCTGCTTCAAACCTGAAAAAGCGGATGACAGAAATCCTGTATGATAAGGGTTATATCCTCAAGTATAAATTTGAGGATGACAGCAAACAGGGGGTGATCAAGATCGCGCTGAAATATGACCCGTCCACCAAGGAGCCGGCCATCCGGAGCCTGGAAAGAGTGAGTCGCCCAGGTTTGCGTCAATATGCGAGCCCGGTGGAATTCAAACGCGTGAAAAACGGCTTGGGTATTGCCATCGTGTCCACCTCAAAGGGTGTGATGACCGACAAGGATGCCAAAGCCCAAAACGTGGGTGGGGAAGTGCTCTGCCACGTGTATTAGTAGATGGGATGGAAGTATGAAAATGTAGAAGAACGGGGATGAAAGAAAATCTCCGAAATCTTAAAATATCAAATTCTCAAATTAGAAAATATGTCCAGGATAGGAAAAAAACCGGTTGTTGTTCCCAATGGAATCACCGTATCGGTGGGTTCTGATAATATCGTAACGGTAAAGGGTCCCAAGGGTGAACTCAAACAGGCGATCGATCGGGATATTAAGATTGAAGTAAAGGATAGTCAGGTTCATATTTCTCGCCCGACCGACCAGATTCGTCATCGCGCCCTGCACGGTTTATACCGTTCACTGTTGTCCAATATGGTTAAGGGTGTGGGAGAAGGATATAAAAGACAACTGGAACTGATCGGTGTGGGATTTAAGGCTTCCAACCAGGGAAACCTGCTGGATCTGGCCCTCGGATTTTCACACAACATCATTTTTGAAATTCCCAAGGAACTAAAGCTGGCAACTGCACAGGAAAAAGGGGAAAATCCGAAAATCATGCTGGAAGGAACCGACAAACAACTCATTGGTCAGGTAGCCGCCAAGATCCGTGGATTGCGCAAGCCAGAACCCTATAAGGGTAAGGGTGTCCGTTACACGGGTGAAGTAGTGCGTAAGAAGGCGGGTAAGGCAGCCGGCAAATAAAACGATGGAACCGGGAGTTTGAAAACCTGAACATTTTCATTCCCTGATTCTGGATATATCAAATTTTCAAATTCAAAGAGATGGATAAGTTAATAAAAAGACAGAAAATCAGATACCGCATCCGTAAAAAGGTTGCCGGAACTGCTGATAAGCCCCGGTTGTCGGTCTTCAGGAGCAATAGCGAAATCTATGCGCAGCTGATCAACGACGCCAATGGGACCACCATTGCCGCTGCTTCTTCCCGGGATAAAGACATCGTGGCACAGAAAGGGACGAAGACCGAAAAGAGCAAACTGGTTGGATTGACCATCGCCCGCAAAGCAACTGAACTCGGCGTCCAGAAAGTCGTTTTTGACCGCGGTGGAAATCTCTATCATGGCCGGGTGAAAGCCATTGCCGAAGCAGCCCGCGAGGGAGGTCTTCAGTTTTAATTTTTTAAACAGACTATTAGTAAATATTTATCATGGCAACAGCAATTGTATCTAAGATCAAAGCCGGCGACCTGGAGTTGAAAGAGAAAGTGGTATCCATTAACCGGGTGGTTAAAACCACCAAAGGTGGACGCGCTTTCAGTTTTTCTGCCCTTGTAGTAGTCGGAAATGAAAGCGGTATCGTTGGCCATGGCCTCGGAAAGGCCAAAGAGGTTCAGGAAGCCATCACCAAAGGCATTGAGGACGCCAAGAAAAATCTGATCAAGGTTCCCATTATGCATGGTACGATTCCACACGATCAGCTCGCCAAAGAAGGTGCCGCAAAAGTATTGATCAAGCCAGCCGCCCATGGTACCGGTGTAATTGCCGGAGGCAGTATGCGCGCGGTGTTGGAAAGTGCCGGGATTACCGACATCCTGGCCAAATCACTGGGTTCTGCCAATCCGCACAATGTGGTGAAAGCAACATTCAAGGCCCTGGGATTGCTCAGAGAACCCCTGCAGGTTTCTAGAACCAGAAATCTGTCATTGAAGAAAGTATTCAACGGATAAACCGGAATAAAAAGAAGGACATGAAAAAGTTAAGAATTACACTGATAAAAAGCGGCATTGATCGTCCGGAAAGACAGAAACTGACGCTGCAGGCCCTGGGTTTGAACAAACTTCACAATCCAAGGGAACATGAAGCAACGCCCCAGATTCTCGGAATGATCCGGGCAGTGGAGCACCTGTTAAAAGTGGAAGAAATATAAACCATTCGGGAAGTCGGGAAATGGAGCTTGCTCCTTTCGAAATTCCCCATCCCTAAATTCACAAATTTTCTAGAAATGAACTTACATACGATTAAGCCGGCAAAGGGCTCAACACATAAGGAAAAAAGGCTGGGTCGCGGAGAAGCTTCCGGTAAAGGGGGTACTTCCACAAAGGGTAATAAGGGCGGACAAAGCCGTGCCGGTTACCAGCGCAAAATGGCCCATGAAGGTGGTCAGATGCCGATCCAGCGTCGTTTGCCAAAACGGGGTTTTAAGAACCCGCACCGCGTTTCCTATGTGGTTTTCAATCTGTCCCAGATTGAACAACTGGCTGAAAAATATGATATTAAGGAGGTTTCTGCCGCCAATCTTTATGCCAATGGATTGATTGCTCGTACCGACCTGGTGAAGATTCTCGGAACCGGAGAGTTGAAAAGCAAACTGGATTTCAAAGTAAGCGCTGTCAGTGAAAAAGCCAAGAAAGCGATCGCCGGCGTGGGTGGAAAGTTGGAGATCCTCGAGGTGAAGCAAGTGGTGATAGTCAAGAAATCCTAAAATAGTTCTGTAACTTGCACAGGGACGGTTCCGGTCGTCCGTTTTGCTTGCATCAGTTCTCAAAATAATTACGAAGAACGTGAAGAAATTTTTTGATACTTTAAAAAATATATGGAGTATTCCGGAATTAAAAAGTAAGATCCTGGTGACCTTGCTTTTACTCCTGGTTTACCGCTTCTGCACTTATATCGTTTTACCGGGTATTGACCCCAATAAATTGAGCAGTCTCAGCGGTGCCAAGTCCGGCGCCCTGGGTTTGATCGATGCTTTTTCCGGTGGTGCATTCTCGCAGGCCTCCATTCTTGCCTTGGGAATCATGCCCTATATCTCTGCATCCATTTTTATGCAACTGATGAGCATACTGGTTCCCCAGATGCAAAAAGTTCAAAAAGACGGAGAAAGCGGAAGGAAAAAAATTAACCAGTGGACCCGTTACCTCACGGTTATTGTAACCTTCGCACAGGCATACGCTTATGTGGGTTATCTCAAGACGATGGGCCATGATGCGATCATCGAAAGTTTTACAACCTATTTTTGGCTGACAACGCCCATCTTGCTGACCGCGGGTACCCTTTTTGTGATGTGGATCGGTGAAAAAATTACAGACAAGGGTCTGGGAAACGGTACTTCCATCATCATCATGATTGGTATCCTGGCCCGGTTCCCCGGTGCAATCACCCGTGAATTTCAATCCAAAGCCGTAAACGGCAGTGGTGGTATCCTGATTTTTGTCATCGAAGTAGCCATCCTGGTGGCGGTCATCATGGGTCTGATTCTGCTCATTCAGGGCGTGCGCAAAGTACCGGTAAACTATGCCAAACAAATTGTGGGAAACCGCCAGTTTGGTGGTGCCCGCCAATTCCTGCCTTTAAAGGTGAACAGTGCAGGGGTTATGCCCATCATCTTTGCTCAGGCCATCATGTTCCTGCCTACGCTGATTTCTTATACAAGTTTTGAAAACAAAGAAGGTATTTCCAGAATATTTTCCGATCCCCGCGATCCCGTTCATATGGTTTTTTACGGCATCATTGTTATTGGATTTACTTTTCTTTATACCTCACTCATCTTTAATCCCAAACAGGTTGCCGATGATCTCAAACGCAACAATGGATTTGTACCCGGTGTTAAACCAGGTCAGCCGACTGCGGATTTTATTGGTTCTGTGATGGATAAAATTACACTGCCCGGCGCAGTACTCTTGGCCGTAGTGGGTATCCTGCCTGGTTTTGCACAACGTGCCGGTGTTACACAGGGCTTTGCTGCTTTTTTCGGAGGAACTTCCCTTCTGATCATGGTAGCCGTTATCCTCGACACCCTGCAACAGATCGAAACCCAGCTGCTGATGCGTCAGTACGACGGGCTGATGAAGTCTGGTCGTATACAGGGGCGTCAGTCGGTTACCAATGCGGTAATCTAGGATGATCTACCATAAAACCAAAGCTGAGATTGAACTGGCCAGGGAGTCTGCCTTGCTGGTAAGCAAAACACTTACAGAAACATCCAAACTGCTCAAGCCGGGCATCACCACTTTATCACTGGATAAGTTTATCGGGAACTTTCTTCGCGATCATGGCGCCAGCCCCTCTTTTTTAAATTATCACGGATATCCATTCAATTCCTGCATGTCGGTCAATGATGTAGTGGTCCATGGATTTCCCAATGAAAATGAACTAAAGGATGGGGACATTATTTCCATTGACATTGGCGCATATAAAAACGGGTTTCATGGCGATCATGCCTACACTTTCGCCATTGGAAATCCGGGGGCGGCCATAGCCCAACTCATTCGTGTGACGAAAGAATCCCTGTATAAGGGTATCGAAAAAGCCGTGGCCGGCAACCGGGTCGGCGATATTTCTTTTGCGATACAGGAGCATACAGAGAAAAAATATGGATACGGTGTGGTGCGTGAACTGGTAGGACATGGATTGGGAAAAAGCATGCACGAGGATCCCCAGGTGGCCAACTATGGAAAACGAGGATCTGGTATCAAAATGCGCGAAGGACTCATTCTGGCCATTGAACCCATGATTAACTTGGGAAAAAGGGAAGTGTATACCGAACCCGACGGCTGGACAGTCAGAACGGTCGACCGCAGTGTTTCCGTTCATTTTGAACACGATGTTTGTATCGGAAAAAACAAAGCCGATATCCTCTCCGACTATACGGAGATCGAAGCTGCGGAACGCAACAATCCTTATTTGTATTACTCCAACTGATATTCCTGTTCTTTATCGCGGAAAAGATCAGCGCCCACGCATAGGGAAGATCTGATCCAACCATCAGGCGAAACCTTAGCCGGATACGGCAAAATCCCGCAACGCATCATTGAGACTGGTTTTCAAATCCGTGGAAGCTTTTCGCTGGCCGATGATTAAAGCACATCCGACAGAATATTCACCTGCGGGAAATTTCTTGGTATAGGAGCCCGGAATCACGACACTGCGGGCGGGTACCCGACCTTTGTATTCAAGGGGTTCCGGACCGCTTACATCTATTATTTTGGTGCTCTGGGTCAAGACAACATTTGCACCCAGCACGGCTTCTTTTTCCACTCGGACGCCCTCGACGACAATCGATCTGGACCCGATAAAGGCGCCGTCTTCTATAATGACCGGGGATGCTTGCAATGGTTCTAGTACGCCTCCTATCCCCACTCCTCCACTGAGATGAACATTTTTTCCGATCTGAGCACAGCTTCCCACCGTTGCCCAGGTGTCTACCATCGTTCCTTCGTCCACGTAAGCGCCGATATTGACATAACTGGGCATCAATACCACCGATTTCGCTAGGTAGGCACCATAACGGGCAACCGCATGCGGAACGGCCCGCACTCCCAGTCCGGCATAATCATTTTTCAGGATCATTTTATCGTAAAATTCCATGGGTCCGACGGTCCAGGTTTTCATTTGCTGGATGCCGAAATAAAGGAGGATGGCTTGCTTCACCCATTCATTGACCGTCCATCCCTGCCCTTGAGTAGATGGTTCTGCCACCCGAAGCCTTCCTTTGTCCGTTTCTTCAATCACGGACCGGACTGCGTCGGCATATCGGGGTGTCTTCAATAGTTCCCGGTCCTTCCAAGCTTCTTCAATCCTTGCTTTCAGCTCCATCTTAGATATTTTATTGCAAACTTACTGCATGGAAACAAACAGCCATGAATCAAGTTCCTGTATTTTGAATCATTCGGTATTTTTACCGGAAAATTATCTTTTGGAATTCGAAGAAGACATCCTTTCCTGTCTGGATTGTCTGCGCAGGGGCGGAACGATTCTTTATCCCACGGACACGATCTGGGGAATTGGTTGTGATGCGACGGATCCGCTGGCAGTGAAAAAAATTTTTGAACTAAAAAAGCGTCTACCGAGCAAATCCCTGATTGTATTGCTGGCCGACCCGCGGGAAATAAATCGGTATGTAAGTAGGCCGCAACCTTATATAGCGGACTATCTGGAAAAAACCGAGCGACCAACGACCGTGATTTATGAGGGGGCGATCGGACTGGCAGAAAATCTGATCGCCGAGGATGGGACCATTGGCATCCGGATTGTCCGGGAAGATTTTTGCCGGCATCTGATCAAACGTTTTCGAAAACCGCTGGTGTCTACTTCGGCTAACATTTCAGGAGGGCCTGCGCCACAGAATTTTTCAGGGATCCCGGAAGAAATAAAGCGAGGGGTAGATTATGTAGTGAAATATCGCCAGGCAGACAGCCGACCTGCGCAAGCTTCTTCATTGATCCGGTTCAACAAAAATGGCGAGCCGGAGATATTGAGATCCTGAAGCAAGAACGACTTTTCATAATTCCCTATAATAATACGTTTATGTCAGCACTTGTCATTGTAGAAGTTTCCATTCACGATCCTGAGCTATATGAAACTTATAAAAAACTTACACCGGGAACGATTGCAGCATTTGATGGCAAATTTGTTGTCCGGGGTGGAAAAACCGTTACCCTGGAAGGCGGGTGGAATCCGGAACGAATCGTTGTTTTGGAATTTTCATCTGTGGAAAGAGCCAAGGAATGGTGGAATTCAGCGTCGTATACCGAGGCCAAATCCATCAGACAGCGTGCGGCACAAACAAAAATGATCATTGTGGAAAGCGTGTAAGACCTGTGTATTGGCTCTGATGTCCCGGACCAGTTCAATTGGTCGTAAACCAGCCGCCTTTCGAGCAACCTCTAAAAAAAAACATTGCAAAAAATTCTCATCATTCAAACGGCTTTTATCGGAGATGTGGTGTTGGCCACGGCGCTGATTGAAAAACTGCATGCTTTCTCCCAAGCATTCGAAATTGATTTCTTATTGCGTAAAGGAAATGAATCACTGCTGGTCGGACACCCCTATATTCATGAAGTCCTGGTCTGGGACAAGAAAAAAAACAAACAAAGAAATTTATTCGGCGTCTTAAAAAAAATCCGGAGAAACCAATATGATAAGGTCATCAATGTGCAACGATTTTTTGCAACCGGTTTTCTAACGGCTTTTTCCGGTGCCAGGGAGACGATAGGTTTTGATAAAAATCCACTGAGCTTCCTTTTTTCAAAAAAAATTAGCCATCCGGTTGGAGGAGAAACAGCCCTGCATGAAACGCAACGAAATGACCGGCTGATCCAGGATTTTACCAATACTACCCTGTATAAACCCAGACTCTATCCTTCCACTCTGGATTATCAAGTCACCGGTCCACTCTGTACCGGAAAATTTATTACCATCAGCCCGGCTTCCGTATGGTTTACCAAACAATTTCCTTCATCTCAATGGGTATCATTCATTCAAAAAATTCCGGTAGGATGGATCATTTATCTCTTGGGTGGCCCGGGTGATGAATCCTTATGCGAGGAAGTACGGGCACAGGTTGCCCGAACAGAAGTAAAAGTATTGGCAGGCAGCTTGTCTTTTTTGCAATCGGCTGCCCTGATGAGCAGGGCTGCTATGAACTACGTGAATGATTCTGCTCCCATGCATTTTGCCTCTGCCATGAATGCACCGGTCACTGCCGTGTATTGCTCCACCATTCCAGCATTTGGATTTGGTCCCTTGTCTGATATCCGCCATATTGTTGAAGTCGAAGAGAAATTGTATTGCCGTCCCTGCGGATTGCATGGCTACAAAGCCTGTCCTCAGGGACATTTCAGGTGTGCCAAAGATATCCGGGATCCTCAGCTATTAAAGACCCTGCCTGGGTAGAGGTCAGGATCGCTTTTGCGGTGCACTTGATTATGTTGAGAGGTTTGGGCTTTAAGATTAATTCCATTCGCCGCTGCGAGGGCCATTTCCCCTGTGTCCAACGCTTTAAGCATTAATTGGTAAGAGTTATCTTTGACGGGAATGTATATCTCCTGTTCAGATACCGAACTGCTGCTCTTTGATAGGATTGCAGAGGCTGCTGGCCGCCTGGAGGCGGAGGTCTTTGTCATAGGTGGATTCGTACGGGATAAGATCATCGGTCGTCCCACCCGGGATGCCGACATTGTCTGCGTTGGCAACGCCATTGAGCTCGCCAATGCGGTCGCCGCACTATATCATCCCAAACCGGCCGTGGCTTTTTTTAAGAATTTTGGTACGGCTCATTTTAAGATTCCATTGAATGCAAACAACGGGGAGGTATTGGATGTAGAATTCGTGGGAGCCAGAAAGGAGAGTTACCGGGCCAGTTCACGCAAACCCGAAGTGGTCCCCGGCACTTTGGAAGACGATCAGAATCGCCGGGATTTTACCATCAACGCACTGGCCATCAGTTTAAATAAAAATAATTACGGACAGCTTATCGACCCCTTCGATGGTCTGCGTGACCTGGAAGAAAAAAGGATTCATACACCCCTGGAGCCGCTGACGACCTTCAGTGATGATCCCTTGCGTATGTTGCGGGCGATTCGTTTTGCGACCCAACTTGGTTTTCAGATTGATCCGCAAACCTTTCAAGCCATTGTCGCCGATGCCGAGAGAATCCGGATTATTTCCCAAGAAAGAATCACAGAGGAAATCAATAAAATTATTGCTGCCGAAAAACCTTCGGTAGGTTTTGATCTTCTTTATAAATCGGGCTTGTTGGAAATCATATTCCCCAAAATGACCGATTTGGCCGGTGCGGAATATATTGACGGTCTGGGGCATAAAGATAATTTTTATCATACCCTCCAAGTGCTCGACAACATTGCCGTCCATACCAATGATCTCTGGCTACGTTGGGCAGCTATTTTGCACGATATAGGGAAACCGGCCACAAAAAAATTTGAGGCTGGACATGGATGGACCTTCCATGGTCACGAAGTGGTCGGCGGACGAATGGTTCCGAAAATTTTTGATTCCCTGAAGTTACCCATGAACGACAAAATGCGTTTTGTGCGCAAACTGGTGGAATTGCATCTCAGGCCGATCAGCCTGACCAAGGAGAATATCACGGACTCGGCTATCCGCCGACTTTTGTTTGATGCAGGAGAAGAAATCGACAGCCTTATGATGCTTTGCGAGGCAGATATCACTTCTAAGAACAAACAGAAAGTAAAACGCTATCTTGAGAATTTTGAAATGGTGCGCGAGCGGCTGTTGGAAGTAGAAGAAAAAGATCGCATTCGCAACTGGCAACCACCCATTACCGGGGAGATGATCATGGACATTTTCGGAATCGGGCCTTCCAAAAAAGTGGGTGATCTGAAAAATCTCATCAGGGAGGCCATTTTAGAGGGGGAAATCGAAAATTCTTTCGATGCCGCTTATCGTTTCATGCTGGATAAAGCGGCAGGCATGAATTTGAAGCCGGTCGAAGGAAAACTGGGTGATTAACCAGCGTAAAATAAGGGGGCTGATAATTTAATTGTTTCATTTATTTTTGACCTATCTAACGGATAACTTATGGCAGTTTTAAAATTTAGAATTTATTACGAGGAAGATGACAGTGTGTACAGGGATGTTGTCATAAAACACAATCAGCACTTTTTGGAATTGCACCAGGTGATTTTGAAAGCCTATGAGTTCGACAATAAACACCAGGCCACTTTTTTCAGAAGCAACGACCACTGGCAACGGGGCAGGGAGATTTCTTTTGAAAAATATGATAAGGAATATAAAGTAGAGCCGCTGCTGATGAAAGAGACTTCCATCGGTTCTGAAATCAAAGATCCGAACCAGAAATTTATATACCTCTACGATTTTGTAAAAAACTGGTCTTTTCTGGTTGAACTCATAGGAGTATCCAAAGAGGAAAACAGCAAATTGGAATATCCGGCCATCGTAAAGACGGAAAGCATTGGCCCTTCCCAGTACGGTACGCGGGGGCTGATTGGAGATAACCTGGCTGAAGTGGAGGAAAAATACGACCTCAACCGGGGTGCGGAAGGTTTTAGTGAAGTGGGAGAGGAAACCGGGGATCTGGATATTGAAATTGAAGAAGAAACCGGTCCTGAAACGGACAGTGCACTCGAATGATGCCTGCGAAAACAGTGATTGTTATTACCGGTCCTACCGGATCCGGAAAAACGGCCCTCGCTATTGAAATCGCCCAACATTTTCACACCTCCATTATTTCAGTTGACAGCCGTCAGTGTTTCCGGGAATTGAATATCGGAGTCGCCAAACCTACGGCAACCCAGTTGGCGCTCGTCCACCATGAATTTATCAATTCCCATTCCATTCACGACTCCGTCAATGCAGCCCTCTTCGAATCCCTTGCCATTCAATGGTGCGAAGAAATATTTTCCAACCGGGACGTGGTGGTCATGGCCGGCGGGACCGGATTGTACATCAAAGCATTTCGCGATGGCTTGGACGAAATCCCGGCTGTGGATGAAGCCATCAGAAGGGATATCCAGCAACGTTACCGGGTAGGGGGACTGGATTGGTTGAAAGAGTCCATCCGGCTTTCAGACCCTTTGTTTTATGCAACCGGGGAAATCTCCAATCCCCAACGCATGATGCGTGCGCTGGAAGTGATTCAAAGTACCGGCAGGTCCATTCTTGCTTTCCGGAATCTGCAGAAAAAAAAGAATCCTTTCCGGATTCTGGAATTTGGGATCCGCCAACCCAGAAAAGAATTGTATCACCGGATCGATCACCGCGTGGATCAAATGATGGATTCCGGATTATTGGAAGAGGTGAAATCACTCATTCCCTTCCAACATCTCAACGCATTGCAAACAGTGGGATATAAGGAATTGTTTGATCATCTCAATGGTAAAATGAACTTGGAGGACAGCATTTCCCTCATCAAACAAAACACCCGGCATTACGCCAAGCGTCAGCTTACCTGGGGAAATAGTCAGAAAGATCTGATTTGGCTGGAAGATGATTTTTTCAACCGCATCCTGGACGTGTACACATCTCACAATCGGGATTCGATTTAAAAGTTCGGCAACTTGTATAGGGGTTAAACCGCCATAATATCTGTGAACTGTCTGAACTGATCCTTCAAATTACCCCTAATTTTGTGACATAAAACAGGCCAAAATGGGCCTATTTTGTTACAATAAAATCGACGAAATGGCCTCATTTTGTATCATGTTCGATCAGAAATATTAATGGAATTAAATGAACGACGTGTAAAAGACGTTCGTAAATAGTTCATTATCACGGCACTAAGTAGACCTATGCAATGAAGGGTATCCTACCATCAGGTGAATTTGGTAAATATTGCAAGGCATCAAGGGTGATCGTTTAATTTAGCCCGTTAACTTTTGGGTCAAAGTCAACCATCCATTCAATACCGTATTTATCCCTAAAACAGCCAAAATAAGTACCCCAAGGGCTATCCCCAATAGGCCCTTCTATTTGTCCTCCCGCGGAAAGCCCATTAAATAATTTGTCTGCTTCTTCTTTACTTTCTGCACTAATTGCAATTTTACTTCTGTTCTCATTTTCGTTTGTTTTTCCCAAAATTTCCGGAACATCATTTGCCATCAACATATTGCTTTTACCGATAGGCAAAGCAATATGCATAATTTTATTTTCTTCCTTTTTTGAAACTTTGAATTCAGAATTTGCAAGGTCTTTGAAACGAATAATCTTTGCAAACTCTCCGCCAAATACTGATTTGTAAAAGGTAAATGCTTCTTCGGCATTTCCGTTGAAGTTGATGTGAGGATTGATGAGTGCCATAATTTTTATTTTTTTAGGTTATTAAATTCGCTACTTTCTTATTTGTTTTAACTGCCGTATTGAAAACGAAAATCATTTTTGTGATAAAGTTGCCAATATTTCTTCCAAATTTTTCATTGACAGAGCATATCCTTCCTTGAAGCCCATTTCAATCATCTTCTCTAAACGGGCCAGGGATTCATTGTAAATAGTGATAATGACTTTTGTCTTTCCGTTTTGTTCACTGAAATTGTAGTCCCATTCAGAACCTGGCAACTCAGGGTTTTCATCTTTGTCTGCAAAAGCATTAAACATTTTGAAATTGGTCTTTGGACTAATGGAAATATATTTCTGAATTGCCCAACGCTCTTGTCCTTCCGGGCTGACCATAGCATAAAATCTTCGTCCGCCAACTTTAAAATCCATAAATTTTGTTCTTGATAGCCAGGGTTTAGGTGCGACCCATTGGTCAAGAATTTCCGGTTTGGTAAAAGCATCCCATACCAGCGAAAGGCTGGCATCAAACTCTCTGGTTATAAATACTGTCTTTGTTGTTTTGTCAACGGTAAAGTCAAAAAGCAAATCATTTTTCATTTTTTCTGTTTTTTAAGTGTTGATAATACTTGATCCAATTGATTGAATTGGGTCTGCCAAATTCTCCTGAATTGGTCTAACCAATTGTCTATTTCTTGCATTTTTTTTGGATTAAAGTGATAGTAAATTTCTCTGCCTGAATGTTCGGGTTTTATCAATTCTGATTCCTGCAGCACTTTAATATGTTTTGATACGGCTTGCCGGCTCATATCAAATTTTTCCGCCATGGCATTGGGGGTTAACGCTTGAATAGCAATTAAAGTTAAAATAGCCCGACGGGTGGGGTCGGCTATGGCTTGGAATATATCTTTTTTCATTTTTTAATTACGCAACCTTTAGGTTGCAAATATATATGCAACTTATGAGTTGCGCAAATTTATTTGCAATTATTTTTTTCGGGGCAGAAAGTTGAGAAGTTTTCGTTGTGTGGGGGAGGATATTTTGCGGTGACGTCTTACACTCAAATTTGTGTAAACGATGCAGTTATGATTTATGTCGCCAAGAAAAATCCTTTATGCTGAAGCCATCAACTAGGACGAAGAGATTGTCAAGGGTCTGAGGCCAAAGGGGGTAACCACCCCCGAAGGGTTTTAAAATTTAATACCGAAGCTCAGGATGATGTTACCGGTATATTGTTTGACAGTGGAATAAATGTTTTCCTTTTCACCCAGACGATAGGGAAAGTTTACATCATTTGATATGGCTTCCACATAGGTGAGATCAATAATAATTCCTTTTTTCCGATAGCCTACGCCTCCGCTGAATGTCATTCTGTTGGCACTCAACTGCGCAGAAGAATAAGGATCCATCGAATAGGAGCCACCCAGCCGGTAGGCTATTTCATCTACTTTGTATTCTCCGCCCAATCTGAAATTGAAGGTATTGTTGTAATAAGACTTGACGGTATTGTTCAACGGTTCGAAATAGGTATTGTCCGGTTGGTTCCCATTGGCATCCAAAGGGAAACTGAACCGGGCACTTTTGTTTGCAACATATTCAATATCGGCTGTAATAAATCCCATCGTACCTTCTGTAACCTGTCCGGGAAAAACGTAAGAACCGCTGATCAGCATTTTCCAGGCAGACTGCAAGTCGTATTGAAAACTGTTTCCTGCAAATGCTATCTGGTCCAATGTGTCTGAATTGACCATGCGTTTTCCTGCGTATCCTTCGGTATTGGTGACCATATTGGCTGATACCCGGTCAGTAATATTGTAAAAGGTGGGGGTGGTAACCGTCCACCCAATGCGCCAGTTCAGATTCGGCCGGAAAATCAATCCGATCCTTCCATTTACCCCGACGCCCTTGGAAGAATAGTATTCGGTGTAAGTATAGGAATCAAAATCATTGTTTTTATTTCCACTCAGGTCTTTTTCTGTATACTGGGTTGTCTGTTGAAAGTTGATCACCGGAATGCCCACTGAAACGCCGATATACCATTTGTCCTTGGTTGATCCGGCTACGCCGATGGCATATTCAGTAATGCCGCCGGAGGTTGTGATGTCGGTAGTTTGACCCAGGGATCCTCCAGCATTCAGGACATTGCGGGGCTGCACAATGACAGGTCCCTGTGGCCCGCTGGATGTATCAATCAGATAGGTATAAAGTGCCATGCGGGTTCCGTATGAAATGCCCGGATCGCGAAAAACGTCGTCCACGCTGAGCCCGGATGCTGTAAATTCTTCAGCATAAGCCTCGGCACCGGAAGAATAGTTGTTGCTTCCCTGGTAGCTGATATGACCGTTGTAATTGGCACTTTGATTGACTGCCAAGCTAACAGCCAGGGAACTGGTTTCATCTCCTCTTCCATAAACGGCACCGGTGGTGCCCAACAGGAAATTGGAAACCGAAGGATTTTTCGAGTAGGTAGAAAGATAGTTGGTATTGGTATGTCCAAAAGAATAACCCGGACTTAGGATCAGGTCACCGGTTTTATAAAAACCGAGGCCTGCCGGATTCACGAAATTGGCTGAAAGATCACCCCCGATGGAGCCCATAGCCCCACCAATGGCCTGTTCTCTGGCGGTACCTGCACCAAAGGTATTGGACGCACGCAATGCATCTTCCGGAAGTTGTGCCTGGATAGATAAAACGAAGAAGCCACAAAGCGTCAGGAGTAAAGATCGTTTTATCATCGATCAAAAATTACCGGCCTGGCCGAGAAAAACCGCCGCCGTGAAAACCTCCACCACCTGTACTGAAAGTAGAACGGGTTCCAGGAGAAAAAGTAGAATTGGGCCGGCTGAAAGAATTGTTATTGTTATGGGAGTTGAAATAATTCTGGCCGTTATGAACTGAACCTGGATTGGTGAGGTTGGTCACGCTGGGTCTGGAATTATAATACAGACCCTTGTAAGCGGTCGGATTGAAATTACTCATCCGGGTATAACTGGGTGTAGTGGTATTTTTTCCGTTGACGACGACCACCGTTCCATAATAGGGATTGTAGAAGTTGTTCCAAGCGTAGTAGCTGTTGTAATAACTCAATGGGCTATAAAAACCAAACCCGCCATAATAGGGCATTCCATATCCAAAGCTTAAACCAAAACCACTTCCATATCCAAATCCTGTTCCATAGGCGAAGGCAGAACTACCATAATAATCGTAGTTGTAGTCATCAAAATAGGACCACTTATCCGGGTTTTGGACACGCATTCTCACATAATTATCGTTGGGCGTACTGTAGTAGTCGGAATTGTTTCCCTGCGTAACGGTTGTGGGAACCGTGGTGTTGGGGGAATAGTATACATCGTCGGGTGTAGTGGCCGTGTTTTTATAGGTAGAACAACTGTACAGTGAAACCAGAACCAAGACAGCTATAATGAGTAAAAATTGACGTTTCATGGGCGAGCTTTTAGAAGTTTCAATCTTAAGTTACTACTTTTGAGCCTTTTAACAAAATTACAGAATTTAACAGCCTTCCCTTTAGAAATATACCAGATACAAATGTTAAAATGAGCAAAATCAAGTCTGGTTCGAATATCCCGGTTTTATGAGTAAAGAAATAACAAGCAGAAAAGAAGATTATGCGCAGTGGTACAATGACCTGGTAATTAAAGGTGGTCTGGCAGACTATTCCGCCGTCAGGGGCTGTATGGTCATCAAGCCCTATGGTTTTGCCCTTTGGGAGGAAATGAGGGATGAACTCGACCGGATGTTCAAGGAAACGGGTCATGAAAACGCCTATTTTCCACTTTTCATCCCAAAAAGTTTTTTAAGCAGGGAAGCGGCCCATGTGGAAGGATTTGCCAAAGAATGCGCGGTGGTGACCCATTACCGCCTGAAAAACGACCCGGATGGAGGAGGAATTATCGTAGATCCCGAGGCCAAACTGGAAGAAGAACTGATCGTCCGGCCCACCAGCGAAACCATTATCTGGAATACGTATAAAACCTGGATCCAAAGTTACCGGGATCTGCCGCTGCTCATCAATCAATGGGCAAACGTAGTTCGATGGGAAATGCGGACCCGCCTTTTTCTGAGAACCACTGAGTTCCTTTGGCAGGAAGGACATACCGCCCATGCCAATGCGGAAGAGGCGATTACCGAAGCCAGACTTATGCTGGATGTTTATACAGATTTTGTAGAAAATTTTATGGCCCTCCCCGTGATTCGGGGTGTAAAAACACCCAGCGAACGGTTTGCAGGCGCCATTGACACCTACTGTATAGAAGCGATGATGCAAGATGGTAAAGCACTGCAGGCAGGGACTTCCCATTTCCTGGGTCAGAATTTTGCCAAAGCTTTTGACGTCAAGTTTTCCGATAAACAAAATAAACTTGACTATGTATGGGCAACCAGCTGGGGCGTCAGCACCCGACTGGTGGGTGCGCTGGTCATGGCGCACAGCGACGACGAGGGGTTGATTCTTCCTCCTAAGATTGCACCCATTCAGGTAGTCATCGTTCCGATTTATAAGGGAGATGAACGAAAAGAATTACTGGACGCCCGGGGTAAAGAACTCGCCTCCGCTTTGAAAAAAGCAGGCATTCGGGTGAAATTTGATAACAACGACAACAACCGGCCCGGCTGGAAATTTGCGGAATATGAAAAGAAGGGTGTGCCGGTACGGCTGGCCTTGGGATTGCGGGATCTGGACAACCATACGGTCGAAGTGGCCCGCCGGGATACCAAAGACAAAATGAGTCTCCCTGCCGAAGGATTGATTGAAAGAATCGTACTACTGCTTCAAGAAATACAAGAATCGATGTATCGGAAGGCTTTACTCTTTCGGGATGACCATATCACCAAGGCGGATGACTGGGATGAATTTGTGCGTCTGCTGGATGAAAAGGGCGGTTTTATCTCGGCTCACTGGGACGGAACGCCTGAAACCGAGGAAGCCATTAAAGACAAACTAAAGGCAACGATCCGTTGTATTCCACTCAATAATCCTCCCGAAAACGGAAAATGTATTTTGACGGGCAGACCGAGCAAAGAGCGTGTGCTTTTTGCCAGGGCCTATTAGCAGGACACACCGAAAATTCCGACCAGTGGCCAATGATGAAGTTAATTCGACATGCCAAGCTTATTTTGTTTCTAGCAAATATTTGTCTAATTTATTATTCAAAAAACGCTTAAATAAAACAACATGGAACAAGCAGGCAGCACGGATCTCTTCGACCTTCACATTGATCAAACATCCGTTAATTTTTTAGGTGAAACGGCGCGATGGAGCCGGTTCCTCGCCATTATTGGATTTATTTATTGTGGGCTGATGGTGATCTTTGGAATTTTTTTTGGAACCTTCATGTCCCTTATGGCACCCGCGATGGGCGGCGATGCAGCCATGTCCGTAGTAGGCAGCGGTTTATTAAGTGGGTTCATTATTATTATTTCTCTCCTGTTGTTTTTTCCTGCTTTTTATCTTTTTAATTTTTCTACCAAGATGAAAAAGGCCCTTCATCACAACGATCAGCCTCTTTTAACGGAGTCACTAAAAAACCTGAAATCGTTTTTTAAATTCTATGGAATTTTTGTGATCGTCGCGCTTTCGTTTTACATCTTGATGTTTGTTGCCGGAATGATTGGAGCATTGGTCGGTCATCGCGGATGACTATTGGGTGGAATAATAGTTGTAGTCTTTTAACAGGGTTTCCAAAAAATCGAGGGCATCCTGATCGGCCTGCATCGCCAATTTGCTTTTAATTCTTTCTGAGATCCGGAATGCGAGGTCATGGTTGTTGTTTTTCTTTACATTTTCAATGATCATTTTTAGCGAATTGAGGTCCTTGTCGCTCATTTGCATAACCTGAGGATAACGGGGTTTGTAACCGGATTCTACTTGGGTAAAAACGGTGTCCTGCCAGGAAGCTTTGGATCGGGTAAATATGACAATGGTGCCGGCAATGATGTCTCCGATTCTCTGTGATTTATTGGAAATGATGGAGCAGGCGATTCCCGAAAAGGCAAGCACACTGCTATACCAGGGAAGGGCGCCGCTATAGATGGCGAAAAAAATCCATGTGGGAAAATCGATGGTTCTGGATATCCAGCGCAGCAGATATTGACTGATGGACGCTTGGCCGCCTTCCAAAGTAATCACCCGGATACCCAATATTTTTTTTCCTACGGTTTGTCCATTGGTTAACATTTCTAACAAAGGATAATAAGCAAGAACTGGTAAAATCCGCAAGACATTTCTCCAATCAAGTTGATCAAATTGTTTATTGGTAAGAAATTCCAGCAGGATACCCGACAACCACCAGTAGAAATATAACACCATGCAGTCTATGAAATAGGCGAACAGTCGCCTGTAAATGGGGCTGATGGGGAAGTCCACCTCAATATTAAATCCGGTATCCAGTTTAACGGTTAACATATTATTCCGGGATGGACTATATTTATATTTAAATGTACAATTTTTGTGCGTGAAGGTCAATTCATTCAGCAAAACATTGAGAAGTGGAAAATTTATCAGTACGAACCAACGACGGATCCTGATGAAATGGCAGAACGATTCACCGAGCTGGTAAACGACTTGGGATATGCTAAAACATTTTATCCCCACAGCAAAGTGACGACCTATCTGAATAACCTGGCTTCTGGAATTTACCTGGGTATATATAAAAATAAAAAAGAAGAATCTTCCCGGATCGTCAGATTTTGGAAAAAAGAATTGCCGCTGGTGATCAGAAAATATCACCGGGAATTGTTGTATTCTTTTCTCATTTTTTTAGTTTTCGCTCTGATTGCGGCTTTTTCAGCTGCCAATGACCAGGATTTTGTGAGGGGGGTTATGGGAAACGGATATGTAGAAATGACGGAACAAAATATTGCCAAAGGGGATCCTTTCGGAGTATACAAGGACCGGGATCCGCTCTCTATGTTTCTATGGATTGCCGTTCACAATGTGCAGGTATCCTTTGCCATTTTTATTTCCGGCATCCTTGCCTGTTTGGGAACAGTTTGGTTATTGTTTACCAACGGGGTTATGCTGGGGGCTTTTCAATACTATTTTTTTTCTAAAGGACTCGGTTGGGCCTCGGTGCTGGTCATCTGGATTCACGGAACTCTTGAAATTTCTTCTATCATCATTTCGGGTGCAGCCGGATTGGTACTGGGGAAAAGCCTGATCTTCCCAGGCAGCTTTAAAAGACTGCCTTCCCTGAAACGGGGAGCCCGCGACGGAATTAAAATGATGATCGGATTGGTTCCGGTTTTTATTGCCGCTGCTTTTTTGGAGGGTTTTGTAACTCGGTATTCAACCATGCCTATCTGGCTTAGTGTTACTATTTTGATATCTTCTGCTTGTTTTATCATCTGGTATTTCATTATTTATCCTATTGGTTTGGAAAGAAAAGAAAAAGTACTTCAATCTCTAAAACCCTGACACCGCCCATGCGTCCATACTTTTTTCTTCTTTTTCTTTTTTTATTTCAGCTACCGGCCGAAAAAGTCTGTTCTCAAGACCAAGAGGATAGTACCCAGCGCGTCACTGCAGAAGATTCCTTGAAATCAGCACTGGGGGATTCGGTCGAAACCATGCAGATAAACCCCTATAGTCTTTACCGGTTAACCTCCCACAGTGGTCGTCGCTCAGACAATCCTTCAAGGCAGGTTGACAGCGTTCAGATCAGATCTTACAGGCTCAATCCGGACTATGCTTATGCCAACGATCCTGAATACTGGAAAAAGGATCCGCCCAAAAAAACCAGCTCAACAGGCTGGATGAACGGCCGGGTAATACAATGGATTTTTTTGAGCATGATGGCGGCACTGGTGATATATGGTATTTTCCAACTGGCAAAAGAAAATAATTTCACATTGCTTTCCCGAAGAAGCAGGAACCCACTTTCGCAGCCTGTCACCCTGTCCCAGGAAGAAGAGATCGATTTGGAAGCCGCCGTCGAGTTATACCAAAAGGAAGGTAATTACCGGATGGCCGTTCGGTTTTTATATCTGAAGGTTTTGCAGGAAATGGGCCGAAAAGCCGGGATTTTGATTCCGGACTCATCCACCAATCAAGAAATTGCACTCGCGTTTGGAGATCGGCCTGCAGGCGGTGAATTCAGATTTCTCTCCCGTGCGTACGAATATATTTATTATGGTGATTTCAAGCCTTCGCCGGATCTCTACCAGTCGCTCAGGATCAAATTTGAAGATTTTCAAAAATCCCTTTCCTCTTGAAAAATTCAAAGCGACAAGTCATTTTCATATTGGTTTTGGCTTGCTTGGGATGCGCATGCAACCATCAAAAAATCCTTAACAAAAGAGTCACCCTGTGGAGGATGGACCCAATTCCCTACGGTACTAAATATGCTTTTGACAATTTGCCCATGATTTTTCCGGATGCTGACATTCGCACCAGCCGCAATATCCCGCAATTGCTGCAAAATGTAAGCAGCGATGATACCCTTCGGACGCTCATGGTTGTGAGCGGCAGATTTGACGCGGATTCCGACGAGATGAATGCCCTCATCCGCTTTGCTTCATTTGGAAACCAGGTTTTTATCTCTTGTCAGGAGTTAGGAGATTCTGTCTCGGGAATGCTTCACTTGAAATGGACGGTTTCTTTTGACCCTTTCAAAGACAGCGCTCAATGCAGTATACTGAATCCTGCGTCCGGTCAATATGATGAATTTGGATATCCCGGTTATGGGATGGATTCATATTTCGAAGCGATTGATACGGGTTTTGCGGAGGTCCTGGGTAAGAACAGCGAGGGCAAACCGGATTTCATACGTATTCCCTTTCCTCAAGGTGGCGCCATTTACCTCCACCTGAATCCCTTTGCTTTCACCAATTTTTTTCTTCTCCACCGTGAGAACAAATCTTACTATGATTTGGCGCTTTCCAACCTTCCGGCAAAGTCCAAGGTCGTGGAATGGTCGGAATATTTCCGGTATTCGAAGAATGGCAACTTTTCCGCTTTCCATTTTATCAAAAGCAACCGGTCGCTTCGCTGGGCATTCTGGCTTACCTTGGTTTTATTCGGAATCCTTTTTTTGGTGGATTCCAAACGAAAGCAAAGGCCCATAACTGAAATTCCCGCCTTGCAAAATGCATCGGTTGATTTTGTGAAAACCGTCGGTCGTTTGTATTTCCAGCAAAAAAATAATCAGAATCTAGCAATTAAAATGATCACGGCATTTTTAGAAAACGTCCGATCGGCATATAATCTATCCACGTCCATGCTCAATGATGAATTCATTCAAAAACTCGCTTTTCGGACCGGAATACCGATAAACCAGATTCAACACTTGGTCTATACCATTCATGAAATACGAATGAATCCCCATGTATCTGATCCAGAAATAATGGATCTTCACCAGCAAATCAATCAATTCAACAAACAGGATTAAAAAGATGGAAGAAAATTTATTCGGCGAAAGAACCCCATTAACGGAATTCAGTGAAGTTTTGGAAAAACTAAAGACAGAAATCGGTAAAGTAATTGTTGGACAAAACCAGATGATTGAGCTGCTGATCGCCGGCATTCTGGCCGATGGCCACATCCTCATTGAAGGCGTACCGGGAGTGGCCAAAACACTTACTGCCAAACTGCTTAGCCGGTCCATTGATGTGGGTTTTTCCAGGATTCAGTTTACACCCGATCTGATGCCTGGAGATGTGATCGGGTCATCGATATTTAATCCCCGGGAAATGTTGTTTCAGTTCCGCCCCGGGCCCATTTTTAGCAACATAGTGCTCATTGACGAAATAAACCGTGCACCCGCCAAAACGCAGGCAGCGCTCTTTGAGGTGATGGAAGAAAGGCAGATCACGGTGGATGGCCAAACCATGAAGATGCAACAGCCCTTCCTGGTCATTGCTACCCAAAATCCCATCGAGCAGGAGGGGACCTACCACCTCCCTGAAGCGCAGTTGGATCGGTTTCTCTTCAAAATAAAAGTCGACTATCCCAATGCCGAAGATGAAGTAGTTGTCGTGATGAAACATCACCAGCATCTGGGCTCACTGATGGGGGACCTTGTAAAGCCGGTCATGAATGCATTGGTTATCGACAACCTTCGACGGCTAGTGGCTTCCATTCACGTAGAAGAAAAACTGATTCGATATATTGTCACTGTCGTGGCCTCTACCAGACAACACAAGTCTATTTATCTGGGCGCCTCACCCCGGGCTTCCATCGGCATCTTGCAGGCATCCAAAGCGATTGCGGCCATGAAAGGCCGTGACTTTGTTCTGCCGGACGACATCCTGTATGTAATACCCCCTGTCCTGCGTCACCGCTTGGTTTTATCTCCCGAAAAGGAAATGGAAGGTGGTACCACAGATGATGTCATCAATCAAATCATTCAGTCCTCGGAAATACCGAGATAATATGAAAAGCTTGAAATTGTTATACCGGTCATTGTTTTTTGGAAAATGGTTTTACCGTATTTCAGCTGGTATCATTTTTTTATTCGTCCTATCCTATGGTATCGCCCCGCTTTATCAGGCTGCCCTATTTGCTTTCCTCGTTTTCATCTTCCTAATAATCCTGGATTTTGGAATTTTATTTATCAGGCAAAATCCGGCGACACTCGAACGCGTTTTACCAGAACGCCTGAGCAATGGTGATGAAAATACGCTGCAATGGCAAATTGAAAATCACTTCCCGTTTCGAGTTTACTTCGAGCTGATCGACGAATTTCCGGAATACTGGCAGATAAGAGATTTCAAATATAAATTCCGGTTGGAGCCAGGTGAAAAAAAGATCCTGGATTATAAGTTTCGGCCCAAAGAACGGGGTGAATTTATTTTTGGTAACATGCAATTGTTTATGAAGTCGCCCCTTCGGTTGCTACACCGCCGAAAAACATTTGCTGCCCAAGAATCCGCTAAAGTATATCCTGGTTTTATGCTGCTGCGACAACTGGAATTTAAAACCCACATCAGCGATCCCGGAAATATTGGATATAAACAAGTAAGAAAGACGGGCCACAGCCTGGAATTTGAACAAATAAGAGAATTTGTCTCCGGAGATGATATCAGGAGCATAAACTGGAAGGCTACAGGCAGAACCGGTGGACAGTTGATGGTCAACAATTATACGGACGAAAAAAGCCAGCAGGTATATTGTATCATTGACAAGGGAAGGACCATGAAAATGGCCTTTGAGGGCATTAGTTTGCTAGATTATGCGGTCAATGCGACCCTGGCCATGAGTTCCATAGCCATTTCCCGGCAAGACCGGGCGGGGCTCATCAGTTTCGCAGACAAAGCGGGAGATTTTTTACCAGCCAGTCACCGGGCGACCCAGATGACATCCCTGGTGAACACCCTGTATAATTTGCAAACGAGGTTTCTGGAATCTGATTTTGCTTTCTTACACAAACTTGTTAAGACGCGTATCACGCAAAGAAGCCTGCTGATCCTTTTTACTAATTTTGAATCGCTGGCTGCATTGAGCAGGCAATTACCCTATCTGCGCAATATTTCCAGGAAACACCTTTTGTTGGTTGTTTTTTTTGAAAATACTGCTTTGGAACAACTTGCTTCCGGAGAAGCCGACAATATAGAAAGGCTCTATGAGAAAGTAATCGCGGAAAAATTCATGTTGGAAAAGAAACTGATCGTTAAAGAATTGCAACAATATGGAATTGCTGCCTTACTGACCGCACCGGAAAAGTTAACCGTGGATACCGTTAACAAGTACCTGGAGATTAAGGCCCGGCGAGAAATTTAAAATTGATATGTTGCCCATGGTGAATTCATTTGAAGAAGGACGCATGATTCTGGTCAATAAACCACTTTTATGGACTTCGGCGGACGTCGTAAAAAAAATACGAAACCAAGTACATGTTAAAGTGGGCCATGCCGGCACCCTGGATCCGCTGGCAACAGGACTTCTGATTCTTTGTACCGGAAAGTTTACAAAAAAAATAAATGAGTACATGTCCCAGGAAAAGGAATATACAGGCACATTCACCCTGGGAGCGACGACACCTTCATTCGATCTGGAAACGGAAAGGGAAAATACCAAGGAATATCGGCAGGTGACGAAAGAAGAGCTGGACACCGTTTGCCGGCGGTTCATAGGAGAAATTATCCAGGTACCACCTGTATACTCGGCCATCAAGAAAAATGGTGAACGTTCTTACGATCTGGCCAGGCAGGGAAGGGCTGTGGCGCTGGAAGGAAGAAAAATAACGATACGGGAATTTGAGATGACCATTCAGGAACTGCCGGTTGTTCGTTTCCGGGTAGTCTGTTCAACGGGTACCTATATTCGCAGTCTGGCGCATGATGTTGGACAGGCGCTGGGTTGTGGAGCTTTTCTTAGTGCTCTTTGCAGAACCAGGATTGGGGAATATCTTTTAGAAGATGCCATTGATCCTGAAAAACCTTTGGCCATCAGAATGGATAATTGAGCCCGAGCTGGAGTTGGCCGCTTCCCAGGCTGAGTTTGTAAAACCAGGACTCTGATCCCTCCAATGCTTCGGGATCATGAATTTTGTACGACCAGTCAAAGCGGATCAAAAAATAATTGAAATCTATTCGAAGACCGGTGCCGGCACCTACTGCCAATTCTTTGTAAAACGTACTGAACTGAAAATTACTGCCCTTGCCCAGGGATGACGTATCGATCGGTTGCCAGCTCCAAATATTACCGATATCGGTGAACAGGGCCGACCTGAATTTAATTCCGAAAAGGGTGCCCAGCAGAAAGCGGTATTCTGCGTTGAATTCAAGTTTCATGTCACCATATCGCAGGTCCTGGTTGTTGAGCGAATCCGTATAATATTTGGAAGATCCAAGACCCAGATTGCGGACCCGCCAGGCGCGCATGCTGTTGGGACCGCCCGCGTAAAATGCTTTGAAAGATGGAAGGGTATGCTCGTATCCGGAATCCGTCAGACCATAAGCATAACCCGCTCCGGCATAAGCTCGGAAAGCCATTTGATTTTTGCCGTAGTCGATGGTGTGACGGAACTCTACCTGTGCACGGATATAGCGCAAAAGGGCGCCTTTATCCAGGGTTTTAAAAAAACCGAGAAGGGCTCCGCTTTCCTCGAAATCCAAGAGTAAATAATTGATCTTATTTCCCTTTGCCCGAACAAGGTTATAAGCGAATTGTTGTCCGATAACCAAACCCGGCCTGAATGAAATCTGCAGGGGCGGATTTTCCTGAAGAAGTGTTTTAAAACTGTCTTCAATCACCGGATAAGAATAGTTCTCAATGTTAATGGGTTTCCATAAATAATTTTTGGTAACCGAAAAAGTCAGGTCCTTGTCTTTATGTAACTCGATTTTTGACCATTGATAACCAAATGAAATGTTTTCGTTTACCTGGGTGAAAAAGTCAAAGCGGTAAACGTATCCGGCATTCACATTGATCAGGGTTTGTGTATGGTATCCTTTCTCTTCCAAATTGGCGGGGAAATTCAGAAAGGGGATGATATGGATGATATGGGGAATGGCAATGGTATGGGATGCACTGGTTAGAACAGTCTGAATTAAGCCGTTGGTTCCCAGTTCGATCCCGCCCGTTAGATTGGTGTTTGTCAGGATCGATTGCCGGTAGGCATTCCGGTTTTGTAATCCAAGGACCAAGCTGGTTCCAAAAAGATTTCCCGTGGTAATGATTCCACTGTTGGTATTGTAACTGGTTTCCAGGGCCAGGGAAAGTTTTTGCTTTTTGGCGGGATACATATGAAGGGTCAGGTCGAGCAGACTGTCATTGAGGGGCGATCGCTGAAATTCGATATTGTTGTATTCCCAGGCTGAGAACTGGCTGAGCCGGTTTGCTGTCCTGAAATAATCCTGCTGTCTATACAATCCGCCCGGATACATATAGATATTGTCTGAGATAAAGGAAAGTTTAAATTTATCGGTTCGGCTGATATATTTTACTTTGTTGATGATCACCGTGTCGGTATGGACAGGAATGGTATCTTCTCCTACGGGCAGATCGGGGTAAACAGTGACATCGCCGATATAAAATTTTCTTAAGTGCGTCGAATCACGAACCGGTCTTTGTTTGACAATGATGGTGATGGTAGGATTTTCTTTACGCTGCTTAAATTTTTCCAGCAGCTCTGCCTGCTCAATGGGATCCAGGGATGGATCGATGAGCGCGGCGAAAACGGTATCCTGCTCTATATACAAATCTTCCCTGGAAAAACGAAAGTATCCGTTGTTTCGAAAACTATCTACCAGGCGCGAGATTTCGTTGTTCAGGATGGTTCTTGAATAAGGCTGTCCGACCTTGATTAGGGACTGTGGCCTGGATTCCATGGTAATGGATTGCAATTCCGGTGTATAAAGACGGAAACCAACAGAGTCAAAAACCAACTGTCTGCCCGGTGTCACGTCAAATTTCACATACACTCTTTGTTCTTCTCGGCTTTGTCCTTTGAGTTTTCCGCTTTTTATAATTTTTCCGGGATGAACGGTTTTGTAAATCACTGTATCTTTTATGACAGGGGCATAGTATCCATTCGCATACATGAGTGCGTTCATAAAAGTTAAGGAGCGACTGAGGCTCATGGAATCATACACAGGCGGATTTTCCAGCTTTTTATAAATAACATGACCTTTCCATGGCCAGTTAAAAGCGGTGATGGTTTTTGCCTGGAGACTATCATCAATCTGGTTTTCCAGGTTTTGGGTGAGGTCCTGTTTCTGTACCGATTTCATGTCGCCATTGACCTGAACAGAAGTTTTGAAAACAAAGGGTTTTCCTCTTGGGAAGTCTACCGGAACCCGGCATGAAAAGAGGGCAAAAATGAGAACCGCCGGAACGATTGCAGGTCTGATCAGTGATGTAACTTGCCGGCAATATGACATATTATTAAAACGCGGAATCCATGCTTGTAAAATCGCAGGTCAAATATATCCAAAGTTTAGGCCATAAAAAATTTCGCGATGCAGAAGGCGTCTTTGTTGCAGAAGGTCCGAAGATCGTTTCGGAGCTAATGCAATCCGATAAAGTCAAGCTGGTACACTGTTTTGCAACAGAAGGCTGGTTGAGTGAAAACATGCAATATGCTTCTTCTGATCCAGCCATGTTTGTCAAAACCGACGAAAAGCAGTTGGAGAGAATTTCATTTCATCCAACTCCCAACCAGGTGCTGGCAGTTTTTACAAAACCGGTTTTCCCCGCCTCGCCCATTCCTGCGGGTGTTACCCTTTTGCTCGATACCATTCAGGATCCCGGTAATCTGGGTACTATTTTAAGAACGGCAGACTGGTTTGGGGTCCAAAAGATCGTGTGCAGCGCAAACACCACCGATGTATTCGGTCCCAAAGTAGTGCAATCGGCGATGGGAAGCATCGTCAGAGTAGAACTAATCTATACGGATTTGCAGGAATATATCGTTGCCCACCCGGATATCCCACTATATGCAACGACGTTAGACGGAGAGGATCTGCAGGGTAAAATTCATTTATCAAAAGCCTTTTTGCTGATTGGAAATGAGTCCCGTGGAGTCAGTCAGCATCTGGAGCGGCTTGCTGTCAAACGTTTCCGTATTCCGGGCAAAGGGGGAGCCGAATCCCTGAATGCCGCTGTAGCGACCGGCATCTTTCTATCCCAAATTGAAGTCCTTAATCAAACCCGATAGCTCGTACGGGACTCAACCGGCGAACGATATAAAAACTGGGCAACAGTAAGACGGAAAAACAAACCACAAAGGTGCCCAGGTTTATCCAACACACCTCCAACCAGCTTATTTTAACTACGGCTGTTGCGATAAAATAAGTGTCTTCCGGCAAGGTGATAATCCCATAATGGTCTTGAAGCCAGTAGACCAGGAGACCCAATAAATTTCCAATCAATATTCCTCCAAAGGTTATCAGCGCACCATGGTAAAGAAATACCTGTTGAATGTTTTTGTTGTAGGCACCGAAGGATTTCAAAATGCCGATCATATGGGTTCTTTCAAGCAATAAAATAATCAGACAGGTAACCAGGTTTAATATGGCAACCAGGATCATGATGACGATCACGATCACGATCGTATTATTCATCAGGTTGAGCCAGTCAAAAATGTTTCCATATATTTCTTTGATAGACCGGCTGTTCCATTTGGAAGGCAATTTTTCGAAAATGCGATTGCTGACCGAATCGGCATTCTGGTAATCTTTGATAAATATTTCGTAACCGCCGATTTCCTTCGCGTTCCAATTGTTAAGTCGCTGGATAAGCCGGATATCCACCAGGGCATTCATGCGGTCATAGTTCTCTATACCCGTTTTAAAAATACCAGCCACCACCATGGGGCGCACCCTTCTGCTGCCATCGGTTTGAATGAAATAAATAAATAGTTTATCACCGGTTTTTAATTTCAACTGATTGGCCGTATAAGCAGATAAATTGATCTCATTGCTATACCCGCTGTCTGGAAATTGAATCCATCGACCCGACTTTAAATAGTCCTTCATATGGACAAATGAATAGGTTGGCTCGACGCCCTTTAATTTCAATCCTTCAAAACTTTCCGGGCCTTTGAGGATGGCATCCTTGGTGGCATAGGCGTGAACAGATTCGACGGAGGGGTCCTGCCTGATAACCCGTAACACGGTATCATTCAACGGTACGGGTTGTTCTTCAGAAATTTCTGTCTGTCCTGCCTCGTAACGTTGTACCCGGATATGACCCGAAAACCCGTACATTTTAGAGGAGATGGCTGATTGAAAACCTTGAGTAAAAGCAATCGTAAGGATCATCGCCATCACACTGATTGCGGCGGCTGCTATGGCCAGCCGTATGATAAACCGGGAATAGGAGTGTTCGCTGTTAAATGCTATGCGACGTGCAATAAATCGGGAAACGTTCAATCGTGAAATTTTAACACTCAAAAATAGACTTCCCGTCGGTGCCAGAAAAGTTTTTTAAGGAATTGCAGTATCATTGCATCATCAAGTTTATGAAATACTTTTTGATTCTTGTAGTTTTTGCCGTTGGCGAACTCAAAGCCCAGGCGCCCGACTCCATTTATATGCCAAATATCTGCAGTGCCAAACTCTATCTAAAGGGAAATCAGCTGGCTTACCCGGTTATTTCTCCCGGCGGCGATAGTCAACTGGAACTGGTATTTGATGACCTGGATGCAGATGTAAAATCGTACTATTATACTTACCAGCTCTGTAATGCAGATTGGAAGCCGGTAGAGATCAGCACGTTTGATTATATAAAAGGATTTGCACAAAATCAAATAACGGATTATCGTTATTCTTCTGTGGCCTTGGTTCACTACACCCACTATCATATTCGATTGCCCGAGACCAATTCCCATATCACCCTTTCGGGCAATTACCTGCTTAAAGTCTATCTGAACAACGACACCGCTCAACTTGCCTTTACCAAGAGACTGCTGGTTGTCCAGAATGCTGTGGCAATTTCTGCACAGATTCTTCAGCCCATGAATCCCCAGTTCTCCGGAACCCACCAAAAACTGCAGTTTACCGTCAATAGCAAATCATTAACTATTTCGAGTCCCTTCCAGCAGCTGCATGTCGTCATACTCCAGAACAACCGGTGGGATAACGCCATTTATATGGGCAATCCTTCCTTTTATTCAGGAACGACTTTTCAATACAACAGCGATGATATTCCTGTATTCCCGGGAGGCAATCAATGGCGATATATTGATTTGCAAAGCTTCCGGTTTCAAAGTGACCGGATAGCAAAAGCGGATTACCAGAAAAATGGTACCGTCTTATATGCAAAACCGGACAAAGACAGATCTGGGCAGCCTTATTATTTTTATGGAGATAATAATGGAGCCTATGTCATGCAGACAACGGACCTGGTGGACCCCAACTGGCAGGCGGACTATGCGCGGGTACATTTTGCTTTTGTACCTCCTGACAAAACCCCCTTTGAAGACAAGGATCTTTATTTGATGGGTGAATTTACCGGCTATAAGATCAACGATGCCACCAAAATGACATTTAATGCTACTACGGGTGCCTATGAGGGAACCGCCCTGCTGAAAATGGGCCTATACAATTATGCCTACGTAACCCTAAACAGTCATGACCGCAGCTCCGGTCCTTCCTTTGAGTTTACGGAAGGCAACTTTTTTGAGACCGAGAACAATTATGATATCCTGGTCTATTATCGACCCCTTGGTAGCCGCGCCGATCAGCTGGTTGGAATGTACTCGCTCAATACGATGAATACCGTTCGCTAGGCTTACTGCTTCACGCTTAGCACTTAAGGCGGCTAGAATGATTTTCCATTTCCTCGACCCTGACACTTACTGCCTTCTTCATCCGGGACAAAAAAACTATTGGGGGACGATCGGATCTGGCTAAGCTCTTTGATTTAAATCTAAAACAGTTACCTTTGCAGCGGCAAGTCTTATACGGCCAGCTCCTGCTGAATCCCCCAGGGCCGGAAGGCAGCAAGGGTAGGTGGTTGAGCGGTGCGATATAAGTAACTTGCCATTTTTTTTGAACTTATTTTAAACCATTATATGAAATTTTTTATTGATACCGCGAATCTGGACCAGATCCGGGAAGCCAATGATCTGGGGATTCTGGACGGGGTGACTACCAATCCGTCCCTGATGGCCAAGGAAGGTATTCGGGGAGAAGAAAATATCACAAAACACTACAAAACAATTTCTGATATCGTAAAAGGAGATGTCAGTGCTGAGGTAGTTTCTACAGATTTTGATGGGATTGTGGCAGAAGGTAAAAAGCTGGCAAAAATCAATTCGAACATTATTGTGAAAGTCCCGATGATCAAAGAAGGGGTTAAAGCGATGAAATGGTTTACCGACAACGGAATTGCCACCAATTGTACCCTTGTATTTTCTGCAGGTCAAGCGATTCTGGCTGCCAAGGCAGGTGCTAAATATGTATCTCCCTTTATCGGACGGATCGACGATTCCAATTGGGATGGTATTGAATTGATCGCGCAAATTTCCAATATTTACGCGATCCAGGGTTACGATACAGAAATTCTGGCTGCTTCTATCCGGAGTTCCTTGCATATTGTTCGCTGTGCAGAAGCGGGAGCCAATGTGATCACCAGTCCGTTGGAATCCATTTTAGGTTTGCTGAAACATCCGCTAACCGACATCGGACTAGCCAAATTTCTCGCAGACGCCAAAGGGAATAAATAAAAATAATTTTGAGCTCTGACTGTCGCTGGTTATTTTTGTAGTGATAGATATGAAAAAAAGTTTCACCATACACCATCATCATTCCTTACCCCGCCGGTAGGCTGCTGATGTTTTGTATAAACAATATTATGGCAGGGGCTTATCGAAAGATAAGCCCCTTTTTATTGAATAGCTTATCGAAAGATAAGCCCCTTTTTATTGAATAGCTTATCGAAAGATAAGCCCCTTTTTATTGAATAGCTTATTGAAAAATTGACTCATATGCAAACCCGGTTGAAAATCGCCATTCAGAAATCAGGAAGGCTTTACGATGATTCTCTCAGCTTACTGAAAGACTGTGGGATAGATCTGAAAAATGGGATTAATAAACTCAAAACAGAAGCGGATAATTTCCCCATGGAAGTCTTTTTTCTGCGCGATGATGATATTCCACAATACGTAGAAGACGCTGTAGCAGATGTCGGGATTGTCGGAGAAAATGTTATTTATGAGAAAAATAAAAAAGTGACGATTTCTGAAAAACTTGGGTTTGGGAAATGCCGTTTGTCGGTAGCCGTCGGTAGAAGTGAAGTTTATCAAAATTGCCGTCATCTGGAAAACAAAAAAATCGCTACCACTTACCCCGTACTCGTGGGGAAATTCCTAAAAGAAAATAATTTGAAGGCTGAGATACATGAGATTAGCGGCTCGGTAGAGATAGCCCCTGGTATCGGATTGGCAGATGCCATAGTGGATCTGGTAAGCAGCGGATCTACCTTATTTATGAATGGACTTAAGGAGGTGGAAACGATTTTGCATTCCGAAGCGGTTTTGATCCGGCATCCGCAGTTGGGTAAGCCCCAACAGCAGATCCTGGAAAAATTGTTGTTCCGAATCCGGTCAGTCAGAAAAGCCAGGCATACAAAATACATTCTCTTAAACGCACCCAATGAAAAGCTTTCAGAAATTATTTCCTTGCTTCCCGGCATGAAAAGTCCGACCGTCCTGCCGCTAGCAGAACCGGGATGGAGCAGTGTGCACAGTGTCGTGAATGAAAATGATTTTTGGGAAATTATTGAAAAATTAAAAGGGGCGGGAGCCCAGGGAATATTGGTCGTGCCGATAGAAAAAATGATACTGTAATGCCCATCTTGCCGATTATAGAAAATCCTCCAAAGCCATCCTGGAAAAGTCTTCTTACCAGACCGGTAATAGAGCCGGACGGTTTGCGGGATACGGTTCGGGAAATTCTGGAGGATGTAAAAGCCCATGGGGATCCAGCGGTAGACAAGTATGCACAGCGATTTGATAAAACCTTCCTCAAGGAACGCCGGGTATCCCAGCAGGAACTGGAAGAGGCGGCCAGCCATCTGAGCGAAGAATTAAAGACCGCCATCCGGCAGGCTAAAAAAAACATCGAAACCTATCACCGCCAACAGCTCACGGTGGAACCGGTCGTCGAAACGGTTCCGGGTATCCGATGCTGGCGGAGGTCGTCTGCCATTGAAAAAGTGGGTCTCTATATTCCCGGGGGAACGGCTCCTTTGTTTTCCACCCTGCTGATGCTGGGTGTTCCGGCCAGACTGGCGGGATGTGAGGAAATCGTGGTATGCTCGCCACCGCAAAAAGACGGCAGCCTGCATGCCGCGGTTTTATATACCGCAAATCTTTTGGGGATACAGCGAGTTTTCAAAGTAGGCGGTATACAGGCAATCGCAGCCATGGCATTTGGTACCCAGACGATTCCCGCGGTCTATAAAATTTTTGGACCGGGCAACCAATACGTGACCCAGGCCAAAAAAGCCATCCAGCAGGATGGTATTGCCATTGACATGCCGGCTGGACCCAGCGAATTGGCCGTATATGCCGACGATACCGCCAGCGCTTCATTCGTAGCTGCTGATCTTTTATCCCAGTGTGAACACGGTTCAGACAGTCAGGTGATCCTGGTCACCGATCACCGCGATTTTGCCGTGCAAGTAAATGACTCACTGGCATCCCAATTGGAAAAAATACCCAGGAAGTCCGTAGCCATGAAGTCTTTGGGCAATAGTAAAATAATTATCCTGGATGACCCGGCGGTCTCCATTGAATTTCTAAACGAATATGGCCCGGAACACCTGATTCTAGTCTGTCGGGATGCGGAAATGCTGGCCGAAATGGTTCGCAATGCCGGCAGTGTTTTTATCGGCAACTATGCCCCAGAGAGCGCGGGAGACTATGCCAGTGGTACCAACCATACACTCCCAACCAATGGTTTTGCCCGGGCTTACGGTGGTGTGGGTGTGGATAGTTTTGTCAAAAAGATAAGTTTTCAGCAAATTTCACGAGAGGGGCTGGAAGCGATCGGCAAAACCGTCATAGAAATGGCCACGGCAGAAGGATTGGAGGCACATGCCGAAGCGGTAAGAATCCGGTTGGGGACCTAAGTCTGCATTAAGAAATTTCGATGGGTTCCTGTCATTGCTCGAGCGAAGACCAGTCGATTGCGATCAATTTAATGATACAATAACTTATCAGATGAAAGATGTAAACCTGTTGCTGCGAAACAACATCAAGAAACTGGTTCCCTATGCATCGGCGCGGGATGAATTCAGTGGTTCTGCCCATATATTTCTGGATGCCAATGAGAACAGCCTCGGTTCCCCGATAACGCCTGCTTTTAACCGGTATCCCGACCCGCACCAGGTCAGAATCAAAGAACGCCTTACACAGATCAAGGGTCTACCGGAGAAAAATATTTTTCTTGGAAATGGCAGTGATGAGTGCATCGATCTTTTGTACCGGGCTTTTTGCAATCCCGGAGTGGACAACATAATCATCCATCCGCCTACTTATGGGATGTATGAAGTCAGCGCGCATATCCATGATATTGAAGTTCGCAGAGCCTTGCTTACCTCCGATTTCGAATTGAATCTGGCAGCCACCGAAGAACTTATTGATGAACATACGAAAATCTTATGGATCTGTTCGCCCAATAACCCCACGGGAAATGCTTTTGACCACAGCAGCATCGAAATCATACTGAACAATTTTGACGGACTTGTTGTAATCGATGAAGCCTACATCAATTTTTCCCGTCAGCAAAGTTTTATCAGGGATTTGACAGAATATCCAAATCTGGTAATCCTGCAAACCCTGAGCAAGGCCTGGGGACTGGCTGGCCTTCGACTGGGTATGGCATTTGCAAGTGAAAAGATTGTTGATATATTGAATAAAATCAAAGCCCCCTATAATATTGGCCAGGCTACCCAGGAGCTGGTGTTGGCGGCGCTGGGCGAAACCGAAAAGGTAAACAGCATGATCCGGGATATTGTGAGGATGCGCAACGAACTGGCCGAAAAAATCAGCCGTTTATCCGCCGTAATGAACGTTTATCACAGTGAAGCAAACTTTTTACTCGTAAAAATTAAAAACGCTCGACAGATCTATGAATCTTTACTGGCTGAAGGCGTCGTGGTCCGTGACCGGAGTTCAGCGCCCGGCTGTACGGATTGTTTGCGGATAACAGTGGGAACCGGTGAGCAAAATGATCGGCTGTTGAACTTATTACAGGATTTGGAAAAAACAATTTGAAATATTTTTATTCTTTTAAAAAAATAAAACTGTATGAAACCGTTCAATATTTTATTTTACTTGTTGATAGTTGTTGTTACCGCCTGCAATGCTTCCAGTTCCGGCACTCAGAACGGCTCTGATACCGGAAAAGTTTTCCAGATCACACCCTCCAAACCGGATGTGGCCCTTACATTGCCTTCAGGTTTTACCGCTACGGTCTTTGCAGACGGCTTGGGAAAAGCGCGCCATATCTGCGTAACCCCTTCTGGATATATTTATGTCAAACTGGACGGGACCAAAAACAAAGGCACGATCGTTCGCCTAAAAGATACCAACGGCGATGGGGTAGCCGACGAGGAGTTGGATTTTGGAACCTTCAAGGGAACCGGAATCGGTATTAAAAACGGATACCTGTATGCATCTTCAGACCAGGATGTTTTCCGTTTTAAACTCAATGAGGATGGAACAGTGGCCAACGCGGCGGCTCCCGAAAAAATCATTTCCGGATTGATTTCCCGGGGAGAACACGAAGCCAAGGCTTTTACACTGGACAACGACGGAAACATCTACGTGAATATCGGAGCCTATTCCAATTCCTGTCAGGTTGAAGATAGAAAAACGGGTTCTCTGGGAATGAAACCCTGTCCCATCTTGGACTCTGCTGCCGGCATTTGGCAGTTCCGGGCAGACAAGCTCAATCAGACTTATGCAGACGGCAACCGCTACGCCACTGGTTTGCGCAACGTAGTGGGAATTGATTGGAATACTTCCAACAATACCTTGTTTGTCATGCAGCATGGCCGCGATCAATTGACCATGTTCCCCCAATATTATGATGATAAGAAAAATGCGGTTCTTCCGGCCGAATGCCTGTATGAACTGCATAAGGGAGACAATGCAGGTTGGCCCTATATTTATTATGATCCTGCACAAAACAAAAAAATACTCATGCCTGAATATGGAGGAGACGGGGTAAAAACTGCGGGTGAAGACGCCATTGATCCGGTGGTGGCTTTTCCGGCACATACAGCCCCCAACGGACTTTTGTTTTATACCGGCAGTCAGTTTCCTGAAAAATATAAAAACGGGGCTTTCATCGCATTCCATGGATCCTGGAACCGGGCGCCGGAGCCTCAGGAGGGCTTTTATGTAGCTTTCGTACCTTTCAGCAATGGCAAACCATCTGGTAATTGGGAAATTTTTGCCAATAATTTTTCGGGTAGTCCTGAAAAAACAGCGTCGGGAAGAGCCATGCATCGCCCTTGCGGCCTGGCACAAGGACCCGACGGGGCATTGTATGTGACCGATGACAGCAAAGGAACGATCTGGAGAATAACCTATAAATAAAATGAAAATTTTTTCGACTGTTTTTTTCTATTTTCTCTTTTTTTGTTTGCTGTCCTTGCCGGTATTTTTGAAAGCGCAATCCAATCACTGCGCGGTAAAGAAATCACCTTTTCGGATATCCATGGATTCGGGCAAAGTCATTTATGCTCGCCTATGCCTGGCCTGTCACCAGGCAGATGGCCTGGGTGCTTCCAATATGAATCCACCTTTGAATGGCAAGGACGTTTCAGGTGACAAAAATAAGCTTATAGAGATCGTGATAAAAGGACTCGCTACCCATCAGGAAATAGATGGAAACAAATACCAAAATGTGATGCCACCTCATCCGGAAATGAAGGATAGGGAAATTGCAGATGTGCTGACCTATATCCGAAACAGTTTTGGAAACAAAGCGTCGGCTGTGAAGGCCTCGGAAGTTAAATCAACCCGAAGCAAGCTGAAATGAGTCTGATGAAAAGAATTTTATTTATAGACCGCGATGGAACGCTGATCAAAGAAGCGCCACCCAGCTACCAGGTGGATGATTTCAGTAAACTCGAATTTTATAAGGGGGTGTTTGAATTCATGGGAAGAATCGCCCGGGAAATGGACTATGAACTGGTTATGGTAACCAACCAGGACGGACTGGGAACTACTGCTTTTCCTGAAAATACTTTTTGGCCGGTACAGAACTTCGTCATGAACAGTTTTGCAAATGAGGGGATTGATTTCAGTGCCGTTCATATCGATCGATCTTTTCCGGAAGATCATTCTCCCAATAGAAAACCGGGAACAGGTATGCTCAAAGAATATATGGACAATAACCGGTACGATCTTCCCGGATCTTACGTAATCGGCGACCGCATCACCGATGTCCAATTGGCAAAAAATCTGGGGTGCAAAGCGATCTGGTTGAAACAAGACGCCGAACTGGGTGCTAAAGAAGTCCAGGATTCGCAGAAGGCTCTGGAGGAAGTAGTCGCCCTGGAATCCACTTGCTGGTCGGATATTTACTCGTTTCTGAAACTGGGTTTGCGGCAGGTGGTACATGAAAGGAATACCCGGGAAACAAAAATCAGGATTGAATTGAATGCCGATGGAAATGGGAAAGCCGATATCCATACGGGTCTTGCTTTTTTTGATCATATGCTCGATCAGATCGCACGTCATGGAAAAATGGATTTGAAAATTGATGTCCAGGGTGATCTCCATATTGATGAACACCATACCATTGAAGATACCGGCATTGCGTTGGGAGAAGCCATGTCCAAAGCGCTTGCTGACAAAAGAGGGATGGAACGATATGGTTTCGCCTTGCCGATGGATGAAGCAGATGCTCAAGTGTTACTGGATTTTGGCGGAAGGAACTGGATAGTCTGGAATGCGCATTTCCAAAGGGAAAAAGTCGGAGACATGCCGACGGAGATGTTCTTTCATTTTTTCAAATCTTTTTCAGATGCCGCCCGGTGCAATCTCAATATCAGCTGCCACGGCCAGAACGAGCATCACAAAATCGAAGCGATTTTCAAGGCGTTCGCCAAAGCCATTCGAATGGCAGTAAAGAAAGATCCGCTCCAGGAGGGGCTTCCGACGACCAAGGGGATAATTTAAGGGAATTTGGTAATTTCAAAATGAACACGCATATTTGCAAAGCATGACAAATCAGATACTCAATAAAGCATGGTGGTGGCATACAAACTCCGTTCGGGGCGCGTAATGCGATCGCTATGTTATTAAACATATCAGGCCCCGGTTCATTCCGGGGCTTTTTTTATTTCAGCCCAAATGGTTAAGAGAAAGAATTTCTGGCGACGCCTTAGTTTTTAAAAAAAGTAAGTTCTCACAATGAAAAAGATACTTCTCCATACGACCTATAAAAAATTGCTGTCGGACATATATACGCCGGTAGGAATCTATTTACGGGTTCGTGACCGGTTTCGAGATACGGTATTGCTGGAAAGCACCGACTATCACGCATCTGAAAACAGTTTTTCATTTATTTGTATCAACGCCATTGGGGGCGTTGAAATCTCCGATGCCCGTCAAATGGAATGTAAGTTGCCCGGACGGCCTACAGAAAAATACGCCCTTCAGGATGCCCGCGTACCGTCCCTGCTCTGGGACTTTATGGATCATTTTGATGTGCAGGGAGCCGACGAAAAACCGGTGCGAACCGCTCAAAGCCTTTTTGGTTATACCACCTATGATGCCGTTCGTTTTTTTGACCAGATCCATCTGGAGGAAAAACAGGAACCTGCCCTTATTCCCCTGATGCGTTACCGCCTCTATCAATACGTGATCGCCATCAACCATTTTAAGGATGAACTATATATTTGTGAAAATCAGGTCGAAGGAATAAAAAGCGATTTGGCGCTGGTGGAATCGCTGATCCGTTCCAAAGACGTGCCAGTTTATCCTTTTCAACTCCAGGGACCGGAAACCAGCAATATGACCGATGAGGATTACCGGGATATGGTGAGCAAGGGCATTAAGAGCTGCTTGCGTGGAGATGTATTTCAAATTGTACTCAGCAGGCGATTCAAACAAGGATTTACCGGAGATGAATTCAATGTCTACCGGGCCCTCAGGAATGTTAATCCAAGTCCCTATTTGTTTTATTTCGACTACGGGGATTACCGCCTGATGGGCTCTTCCCCAGAATCCCAGGTTTTAATCAAGGACGGCAAAGCCATCATGCATCCCATTGCCGGAACATGCAAAAGGACAGGCAACGATGAAACAGACAAGGAAAATGCCGACGCGCTCTTAATAGACGCCAAAGAAAACGCAGAACATGTCATGCTGGTGGATCTGGCCCGCAATGACCTGAGCCGGCAGTGTTCGGAGGTTTCGGTTGTCTATTACCGGGAAGTTCAATATTATTCTCATGTGATTCACCTGGTCAGCGAGGTAAAAGGCAAGCTGCCAAAAGCTTCCAATCCATTTGACCTACTGGCAGTTACTTTTCCAGCGGGTACACTCAGCGGTGCACCGAAAATCCGCGCCATGGAACTCATCAGCGGTTATGAACCTACAGCCCGCAGTTATTATGGCGGGTGCATTGGATTTGTTGGCTTCGATGGCAACTGTACGCAAGCCATCATGATTCGCAGTTTACTGAGTCGGCGCAATACCCTGACTTACCAGGCCGGCGCAGGAATTGTAGCAGCCAGCAAACCGCAGTCTGAACTCGAAGAGGTGAACCACAAGTTGGGGGCTTTAAAAAATGCGATTGCGCTAGCAGAAACTTTATAAAACTGATTATGAAAATTCTTGTTTTTGATAATTATGATTCATTCACCTATAACCTGGTGCACCTGGTAGAAAAAATTATTGGGGATAAGGTGGCCGTGCATCGCAATGATCAAATTACTCTGGATGATGTTGAAAAATATGACAAGATTATTTTATCACCCGGTCCGGGGATTCCCTCCGAAGCGGGTCTTTTACTCCCTTTGATTAAACGCTATGGTACTACCAAATCAATTTTAGGCGTATGCCTGGGGCATCAGGCCATTGCAGAAGCCTTTGGTGCCAATCTTTTAAATCTTTCGACCGTATACCACGGTGTAGCCACGAGGATCAACATCGTTCCCCAGAATCCACGAAACAGTTTGGTGAACGCAGATCTTTTCAATGGATTGTCGGACGGATTTATGGCGGGTCGTTATCATAGCTGGGTGGTTGATCCAAACGGATTTCCCAAAACCCTGGAAGTAACCGCTGTTGATGACCAGGGGCTAATCATGGCCCTTCGTCACAGGAAATACGATGTACTGGGTGTACAGTTTCATCCGGAAAGCGTACTCACTCCAGATGGAGAATGGATTATGCGAAACTGGCTTTCCAGACAAGGGGTCTGATCGGAAAATTGATTTTACCGGCGGGATAAATTGAGTAAAAAATGAAACCAAAAAAACCTTCACTGTGAATGTCAGCTCCAAGCAAATAAAATGAAAAAGATTTTACAATTGTTATTCGAGTATAAAACATTGTCCAGGCAACAAGCAAAAGAGGTACTGTCCAATATCTCCCAGGGTCAATACAATGAATCGGAGATAACCTCCTTCATTACGGTATTCCTGATGCGCAGTATTACAATCGATGAGCTGATGGGATTTCAGGATGCACTCCTGGAACTGTCGGTAAGAGCTGGTTTGGAAGCCTACGATGTAATAGATGTGGTAGGGACCGGAGGGGATGGAAAGAACACTTTTAATATTTCCACGCTGGCCTGTTTCATCGTGGCGGGAGCTGGGCAAAAGGTTGCCAAACATGGAAACTACGGAGCGACGAGCATCAGCGGAGCATCTAATGTAATGGAACAGCTCGGTTATAAACTCAGCAATGATCCGGGTAAGCTGAAATCGGAATTGGAAAAATCCAATTTCTGTTTTCTGCACGCACCGCTTTTTCACCCGGCGCTCAAAGCGGTCGGGGGTATTCGCAAAAACCTGGGTATCCGGACTTTTTTCAATATGCTGGGTCCACTGGTCAATCCGGCTTTTCCAAAATTTCAACTGATTGGTGTTTACAATTTGGAAATGGCCAGAATATATACCTACCTGCTGCAAAAAAGCAATGCGTCTTTTGCCATCATACACAGTTTGGACGGTTATGATGAACTCTCCCTTACCAGTGATGCGCGCGTCATTACCAATGAAGGGGAAAGGGTGATGACACCCGAGGAGCTGGGTAAGAGAATGGTTTCTCCCTCTGATATTTATGGAGGGAATAGTCCGGAAGAAGCGGCCAGCATATTCCTTACGATATTGAAAGGGAAGGGAAGCTGGGCCCAGAACGCCGTAGTGCTTGCCAATGCGGCCATGGCACTTTATTGCACAGGTGCTTATAGCCAGTACGATCTAGCCTTTGCTGCGGCTGTGGAAAGTCTGGAAAGTGGCAAGGCTTTATCCAGCATGGAAACCCTGATACATTTGCAATCATAAACTCTTTAGAACGGGCATCAAACCAGTAAGCATGAAAAATATCTTGGACCATATCATATCCTACAAGATGGAAGAGATTGAAAAAAGAAAGCTGGAAACGCCGGTTGCGGTTTTGGAGAGGCAACCCGGATTTACCAGGCAGGTTTTCTCGATGAAAAAATTTCTGAAGGATCCCGCTAAAACGGGCATTATTGCTGAATTCAAAAGAAAGTCACCTTCCAAGGGCATACTCAATGACCGGGTGTTGGTAGAGGAAGTTACAGCCGGGTATGCTGCACACGGAGCTTCCCTAATTTCCGTATTGACCGATGGACCATCTTTTGGCGGAAGTACGGAGGACTTGGAAAAAGCCCGCTTCAATTCCCTTCCTATTCTCCGAAAGGATTTTATAGTAGATGCCTATCAGGTCGTGGAAACCAAAGCCATGGGTGCGGACGTGATATTGCTGATTGCCGCCTGCCTGGTTCCGGGTCAAACCCGTATCCTGGCTAAATTTGCCCATCAGTTGGGTTTGGAAGTGTTGCTGGAAATTCACGAAGAATCGGAGCTTGAACATTTTTGTGAAGAGGTGGATGTGGTGGGTATCAATAACCGGGACTTGAAAACATTTACCGTGGATATTGAAAGGTCAATCCGGCTTGCTGAACAATTGCCCTTGCATATATTGCGGGTTGCTGAGAGTGGTATCTCAGATAGCCAGACTGTTTTGAACATGAAATCGGCTGGATTTGACGGTTTTCTGATCGGAGAGCAGTTTATGAAGTCACCCGATCCCGCGATTGCTTTTGCCTCATTTGTTGACCAACTAAAAAGCAATAGCTATGAGAGTAAAAGTTTGCGGAATGACGCAGCTCCCACAGGTTAAGAAGCTGGAAGATATGGGGGTGGATTTTGCCGGATTTATCTTCTACCAGAAGTCACCCCGGTATGCCGGTCATCACATCTCGGGAGAACAGATGCGAAAAGCAAAACTGAGGATAGGCAAAGTAGGCGTTTTTGTAAATACGCCTTATGAGCAGATGATGCGTACGGTGGATGACTACGGACTGGATATGGTGCAGTTGCATGGAGATGAGACACCCCGGGCCTGTGAGCAGATTGCCAATTATGTTACGGTTATCAAAGTGTTCAGGCTCGGTGAAAACGATCCGATATCCTGGATAATCAAACCCTTTGAAGAATCCTGTGACATGTTTTTGTTTGACACCCTGGGTGTGGGTTATGGCGGAACAGGAAAAAAGTTCAACTGGGAACTTCTGAAACCAGCTGGTATAGACAAACTTTTTTTTCTAAGCGGGGGTATCGAACCTGAGGACACCGAAAAATTAAAGTCTTTCGCTGAGGAAGACGTCGCCAAAAAACTATTTTCTGTCGATATCAACAGCCGGTTCGAGATCCAAAACGGGGTCAAAGACCTTCTCAAAATAAAAACATTTTTAGAAGACCTCAATCCAAAAACCTGAAGTCGCAAGTTTTTAGGTGTAAGGAAAAGACAATGGAGAATATATGAGCGATAATCCAACATATCAGCATCCGACCGAACAGGGATACTACGGTGAATTCGGCGGAGCTTTCATTCCCGAGATGCTTTTCGGCAATGTGGAGGAGTTAAGATCGCGGTACCTGGAAATTACCAGCGATCCCGCTTTCATCCAGGAGTTTGAAATGCTTTTAAAAGACTATGCGGGCAGGCCAACCCCACTGTTTTTCGCATCCCGGCTTAGCCAGGAATACCGTACCAATATTTTTCTGAAACGCGAAGACCTCTGTCATACCGGAGCCCATAAAATCAACAATACGATTGGTCAGATCCTGCTAGCAGAAAAACTCGGAAAAAAAAGAATTATTGCTGAAACCGGCGCTGGCCAGCATGGCGTGGCTACGGCGACAGTTTGTGCTTTGAAGGGGCTCGAGTGCATTGTATATATGGGTGAAAAGGATATCCTTCGACAGGCGCCCAATGTGGCCAGAATGAAGATGCTCGGTGCCACCGTCGTTCCCGCCACCAGTGGCAGCAAGACGTTAAAGGATGCAACCAATGAAGCCATCCGTGACTGGATCAACCATCCTTTGGATACCCACTATATCATTGGCAGCGTGGTGGGTCCGCATCCCTATCCGGATATGGTGGCAGGATTTCAAAGTGTGATCAGCCGGGAAATCAAAGTGCAGCTGAAAGAAAAAACAGGAAACGAAAATCCAGCAGCCGTCATCGCCTGTGTGGGCGGAGGAAGCAATGCCGCGGGTGCTTTTTTTCATTTCCTGGATGAAAAACAAGTACGCCTTCTGGCCGTGGAAGCGGCGGGTGAGGGGGTCCACAGCGGCCGGTCCGCTGCCACTACCGCACTGGGAACAAACGGAATCCTGCACGGCAGCCGGAGCCTGGTCATGCAAACCCAAGACGGGCAGGTCACAGAGCCACACAGTATTTCAGCGGGACTGGATTATCCCGGCATTGGCCCGATGCATGCTCATCTGTTTAAATCAAAAAGGGCTGAATTTTATAGTGCCACCGACCAAGAAGCTTTAAAAGCCGCTTTCCAGCTGGCCAGACTGGAGGGTATCATACCGGCCCTTGAATCCGCCCATGCGCTGGCTATCCTTGAAAAAATTCATTTTGCAAAACAAGACAACATAGTGATTTGCCTGAGCGGCCGGGGTGACAAGGATCTAGACACCTACATGCAGGCCATGGCAAAACCTGAAACTTCCACATTTCATCCCTCCTCCCCAGTCAACTGATCTTATGAGTCGTATCCAGTCATTGTTGGAAAGAAAAAAAAAGGAGGTCCTGAATGTTTATTTCACGGCGGGATTTCCTGCCTTAGGGGATACCATACCGGTTATGAAAGCACTGCAGGAAGCGGGTGCCGATATGATCGAATTGGGAATGCCCTATAGTGATCCATTGGCTGACGGTCCGGTAATCCAATCCAGCAGTGCCCGGGCGCTGCAAAATGGAATGTCCATCAGAACACTCTTTGAACAGCTAAAAGATTTTCGGAAGGAAATACATTTACCCGTACTGCTCATGGGCTATATGAATCCGATTTTACAGTACGGGTTTGAAAAATTTTGTGCAGATGCTGCCCACGCAGGCATCGACGGCTTGATTTTACCGGACCTACCCATGTTTGAATTTGAACGGGAATTTGGTGAGATAATTAAAAAGTACCAACTGGATTTTGTATTTCTGGTGACACCGGAAACCAGCGACGAACGAATCATGCAGCTCGATGAGTTAAGCAGTGGATTTCTTTATGCGGTTTCCTCGTCTTCCACTACCGGAAAAAATGCGGCCCTGTCAGATCAGGAACCTTATTTCAGAAGACTTCAATCCATGAAACTAAAAAACCCGGTCCTGATTGGTTTTGGCATCAAGGACAAGACCAGCTTCACTGCTGCCTGCTCCCTGGCCCAAGGCGCCATTATAGGAACAGCTTATATTAAGGTACTGGATGGGGCGTCCGAGCAAGACATCCATCGTCGTACGGTCCAGTTCATTAAATCCCTAAGATGAAAATTGTTATCATCAAATACAATGCGGGCAATATTCAGTCGGTTTTATTCGCGCTGGAACGAATTGATGCCAGTGCCGAGGTAACCGACGATCCGGAACGGATCCAGGGTGCGGACAAAGTTATTTTTCCTGGCGTGGGTGAAGCCAGTTCGGCTATGAATTATCTGAAGGAAAGAAAACTGGATGCCCTGATTCGAAATCTGAATCAGCCGGTGCTCGGTGTATGTCTAGGCATGCAGTTGCTTTGTCGTCACTCGGAGGAAAATGACACGGAGTGCCTGGGAATATTCAGTGAACAGGTCAAGAAATTTCAACCTTCTCCCGGACAGTCCCTTAAAGTGCCACAAACGGGTTGGAATAATATCTATGACCTCAAATCGGCACTGTTTACCGGGATTGCGGAGAATAGTTTTTGTTATTGCGTTCACGGATATTATGCTGGGCTCGGTGAAACGACCATCGCGAAAACGGATTATGTCCAGCCCTACAGTTCGGCACTGCACAGGGGAAATTTTTATGGCGTTCAGTTTCATCCGGAAAAGAGCGCAAGCGTAGGGGAAAACATTCTTAGAAATTTTATTCAATTGTAGTATCATCTCATGTCCATAGAAATTATTCCTGCCATTGATATTCTGCATGGGAAATGCGTGCGATTGACCCAGGGCGATTATTCGAGCCAGAAAATCTATAACGAACATCCACTGGAAGTAGCGCAGCAGTTCGAAGATGCTGGATTGAAAAGGCTTCATCTGGTAGACCTGGATGGTGCCCGGGAAGGACGGGTTAAAAATTGGAATGTGCTTGAACAGGTTGCTGGGAAGACCAACCTTATCGTTGATTTTGGAGGCGGAATCGGGTCTGCAAAAGATCTGCAAATTGTTTTTGATTCAGGCGCACGTTTTGCAACGCTGGGAAGCCTGGCGGTTAAGGATGAGGCCCTGCTGAAAAAATGGCTGATTCAATACCAGGCAGATAAATTCATTTTGGGGGCGGATGTCCGGGATGAGAAAATTTCCATTACAGGATGGACGGTCGACACGGAAATTTCCGTTTTTGATTTTATAGAAAATTTCAAAACAGCGGGCGTCAAACAAATCTTTTGTACCGATATCCACCTGGATGGGGCGATGAAAGGTCCCTCCTTCACGCTTTATAAGAAGATCCTGAAACGTTTCAGTGACCTACACTTTATTGCCAGTGGAGGAGTCCGTTCCTTGCAAGACATTTTCGAGTTGGAGGAAGCAGGATGCCGGGGGGTTATAGTCGGCAAAGCAATTTATGAGGGATTGATCACACTCAAGGAACTCGCCCATGTTAACTAAACGAATCATACCCTGTCTGGATATCCGGGATGGAAGAACGGTAAAGGGCACCAATTTTGTTGACCTGCGCGATGCAGGTGATCCCGTGGAACTGGGTATGCGATATGCGTCGGAAGGTGCAGATGAACTCGTTTTTCTGGATATTACTGCTACACATGAGAAAAGAAAAACACTGAGTGACCTGGCGCGCCGCATTGCCCACCATATCAATATTCCCTTTACTGTAGGAGGTGGAATTTCTTCGATTGATGATGTGAGCTTGTTGTTGAATAACGGAGCCGATAAAATTTCCGTTAATACCGCTGCATTTAAAAAACCAGCACTCATCTCAGAATTGGCAAGGGCATTTGGCAGCCAGTGTGTGGTGCTGGCCATCGATGTAAAAAAAGGGCCGGACAATCAAGACTATGTTTATTTGAATGGGGGACGGGTTGCGACCCAAACCCAGTGTTTGGACTGGGCAAAAAGGGGCGTGGATATGGGAGCCGGAGAAATTTTATTGACCTCCATGGATCATGACGGAACCAAAGCAGGTTTTGCTTTGGAGTTAACCCGCTTGCTCGCTGAAAATCTCCGGGTTCCGGTCATCGCTTCGGGAGGCGGTGGAAAGATGTCTCATTTTTCTGAAATATTTAAGGAGGGGAAAGCGGATGCAGCCCTGGCAGCCAGTATCTTTCATTTTCGGGAAATTTCCATTCCGGATTTAAAACGGTATCTCAACAGTGAGGGCATAGATATTAGAATATAATTTTGACACATGGAAGTTAATTTTTCAAAATACGGTGACGGGCTGGTACCGGCCATCGTGCAGGATGATAGTACCCATAAAGTACTCATGCTCGGATTCATGAACCAGGAGGCACTCGACAAAACCCGCAACCAGGGGAAGGTTTGTTTTTACAGCCGGTCAAAAAAAAGATTGTGGACCAAGGGTGAAGAAAGTGGTCATTTCCTGATTCTAAAAGACATCAAACTGGATTGTGACCAGGACACCCTGCTGATCAAAGCTGAGCCGCAGGGGCCGGTTTGTCATACGGGAGCAGATACCTGCTGGAACGAAACCAATGAAACGGACGATTTTCTGCAAGAACTTGAAAAAATCATTTATGAAAGAAAAAATCAACCGTCAGAGAACTCTTATGTTTCCGGTTTGTTTAAGAAAGGAATCAATAAAATCGCTCAGAAAGTAGGGGAGGAAGCCGTTGAGTTGGTAATTGAGTCAAAAGACGGCGATGATGGTTTGTTTTTGAATGAAGCGGCCGATCTGCTCTTTCATTTTCTCATATTATTAGAGGCAAAAGGACATAATTTAAAAGAGGTTACCAGCGTTCTTCAGGAACGACATGATAAAAAAAAGGCATGAAAAAATACTCCATATTTCTTGTATTCATCATTGGCAGTCTCCAGGCCCAGCAAACGAAACCCGCAGGGTTTCGCATTGAGGGACATATCCGGGGAGTAGCCGACCGGTCCACGGTGGTTCTGACGGACGCCAATAAACCGACCGATACCCTGGCACGGACGACCGTAAAAGGTGGAATATTTATCCTTACCGGTCATGTACTGGAGCCAAACCTGTTTGTCATCAGTTTTATATCGGCGCAAAAGAAAACCACCTTGTTTATTGGCAACGAAAACGTTTTGATAAATGGAGACGTGTCCGATCTGGGGAGCATCGCGGTAACGGGATCTGCCAGCGAGCTGGATTTTCAACGTTTTGAAAAGGAATTCAATCCCTTGTTTGGTCAGATGAATGTACTCAGCCAGTTGGCCAATTCACCCCAGGGGGCTGCAAAAAAAGATTCGATCATGATGGCCTATCAGAACCAGGCCATGACCATTCAGATGAAAGTGGATAGTTTTATTCAGTTAAACCGGTCGTCCTATGTAAGCCCATTTTTGTTGGTGGTGGTAAACCAACTATCGGAAGATGTGTTTTTGCTGGAACGCCGCCTGCAATCCCTCTCGCCCACAGTCCAACAAAGTATGTATGGAAAATATTTACAGGAACAGATCGACAACGGCAAAGTAGGAGCCATTGGCAGTGAAGCCATGGATTTTACCCAGAACGATACCGCCGGAATGCCGGTAAGTCTTTCATCTTTCAAAGGAAAATATGTGCTGGTAGATTTTTGGGCCAGTTGGTGCAAGCCCTGCAGAATGGAAAACCCCAATGTGCTGGAAGCTTATGAGAAATTCAAGGCCAAAAATTTTACCGTGCTCGGCGTTTCTCTTGACCAGAATCGGGCATCCTGGATCAAAGCGATACAGGACGACAAACTGGCCTGGTCCCAGGTCAGCGATTTGAAATTCTGGAACAATGAGGTAGCGAGGGAGTACCGAATTTCACAAATACCCCAAAACTTCCTGGTAGACCCGAACGGAAAGATCATTGGTAAGAATCTGCGGGGTTCGGATTTGGATTCCAAACTTTGTGCGCTACTCGGCTGTAACTAGGGTCCTAGACTTCCTACGACGAGCGTCATCCCGCTGGCCATTTTACCGGTCTCCCATTTCTAGCTGGCGTTTGTACAATTGCACGGCATTTTCATATCCCAGGTACAAAGCATCGCTGATCAGGGCATGCCCGATGGATACTTCATCCAACCCGGGAATATGCTGTGCAAAAAATTTTAGGTTTTCCAGATTCAGGTCATGACCGGCATTGACTCCCAGTCCCAGTTCTTTTGCTTTGGCCGCTGCCTTTATATAAGGAGCAATGGCTTCTTGCGGATGGCTCTGAAAATTTGCTGCATAGGACTCCGTATAAAGCTCGATGCGATCGGTTCCGGTTTCTGCTGCACCCCGTATCATTGCGATGGAAGGATCTACAAAAATCGATACACGAATCCCGGCCTTCTTGAAAACAGGAATAATTTTTTTCAAATAGTCTGCATGACGCAGTGTGTCCCAACCGTGATTGGAAGTGATTTGATCCAGCGCATCCGGCACCAGTGTTACCTGGTCCGGTTTTACTGCCAGTACCAGGTCAATGAACTTTTGTTCCTGACAGTTCCCCTCAATATTGAATTCCGTTTGGATAATTTTCTTAATGTCATACACATCCTGGTAACGGATATGCCGTTCGTCAGGTCTCGGGTGTACGGTGACGCCGTCTGCACCAAACCGCTGGGCGTCCACTGCCGCCTTGATGACATCCGGAATGTTTCCGCCCCGGCTGTTGCGAAGGGTGGCGAATTTATTGATGTTAACCGAAAGCCTGGTCATCTGGCAAAGTTAATTTATAAGCACAAGGCAAATTCAAAATGATGACGCAAACTAACAGGGGCGATTGAAAAATCTCGATATCGAACGCCGGCAGGGTGCCGTAAAAAGAAAAGAGGCTTGGAAAAGCCTCTTTTTGAAATCCTATCGTAGTACAGTAATAAAACCTGGTAACGGTGTTATGACTTTGTAAGCATTGAACTATATAAAACGTTTGAATTTTTATTTTTTACGCTGAGCTGATAGGTGCCAGATTCCAGCGCATGAACATTGTGTATGTGAATTTCGGTTCTTCCGAGGCCTACATTCACGCCCATCATCCGCAGGATATATCCGAGATGATTGGCCACCACGATAATGCAATGGTCTTCTGTATCGGCACTGATCTCCACGGTTATATCGTCGGAGAATTTCTGGGGGTAGGTTGAGATTTCCATGACAATGGATTGTTGGATCACCGGGCGCCTCCTTTAATGATTGTTTGAATTGTTCATGGGCATCTTCCTGTCCTGGTTTTGAACAGGGATCGGAATTAACCGCATATTCTCATAATCCGAACGACTTTGTGTCGCTTCAGAGATAAGGTCTTTCAGGGTTTCAATCAGGTCTTGGATCGTTTTCATAAGATTGTTTGGTAGGTATATATCGATTTGCCTGCCAGATTGTAACATGTTTATGATCAATTGATTACGAGAACACTTGGGACTGGAATTCTCCCGGATTGGGAAGAGGAAGGCCGTTTTTGGAAGCTTTCTTAAAATCGGGTAACCAGCTTCAGATTGATGATGCGGGGCGTCAGTCTTTGGGGCATGGCATAGACCGTATTGGAAAAGTCCTTTACAAATAAATAAGAAATGGTATTCTCCCGGTCAATGATATTAAAGATTTCCAGTGTGGCCCAGATATTCTCCAGTTTACGGAAGGGACTATGACTTCTCCGGTTGGATTTATCGCTGTCCATGAGCAAAGCACTGAATCCGACATCCGCCCGGATATAAGGCTCTATGATCAGGGCGTCCCGGTATTTAACACTTCCCGGCACGCTGTAAGGAAGGTTGGATCCATAAATGAGATTCAGATAAACCCGGAAGTTTTTGTTGGTAGACAAGTAGTCCTGGATAAACATACCGAGGGTAAATAACCTGTCGGTCGGTCTGCGGATCCAGCCCTGTTGTACCAGAGTACTGTCCAGGGGTTTGTTTAAGGAATCTAGCGTATAATCATAGTAGCTCGCCCCGCCGATTTTTTCTTTTGTTTGCATCAAACCAATACTTACCCAGCTTTCGGCATCTTTTACCAGGTTTGCGAACAACCTTCCTTCCACGCCGACGGCATATGCCCGTGCATTGTTATTGGCATCATACTGAATGCTTACATTGTTGATATTGTATGGGTTTACGTTCCAGAGGTCCTTGTAGTAGGCTTCCACCGACAATCGGAAAGGTTTGTTGTCCTTATGGAAATTGATGTCGAATCCAGCGGTTGCTTGAAAACTCTGTTGGGCTTTTACATCCGGGTTGATCGTCCCGTCGGGTGCGCGCAGCTCCCGGTAAAACGGAGGCTGATCATAAATTCCGATGGCAGCCTTATAGATGATATCCTGGCTCGAGTTTTTAGGTTTCCAGGAAACGCCCAGGCGGGGAGAAAACAACAACTGCTGAGTGAAAGTATTATAATTCAAACGGGCTCCGGCCTGCATGGTGAACCCGGGAATGTTTTTGAAATTGATATTGTCCTGTAGGAATCCGGTGAAACGGCCTATTTGCAGATTGTGATTGCCGTTTACCACATAAGGCAGCGTCAGGGTACCTGGTTGAAAAGGCAGGGAATAACCGACTGAATCTTCATATGCCCATTCATGCAGCTGATCTTTGATGGTTTGCAGGTCGGCACTCAGACCCCATTGCAGGAAATGGTTCTCTTTGGTGAAGTAACCTTTGTGGGCCAGGCTATAGAGATGAATATTGAGGTTGTCGCGGGCAAAGTTCTGATTGCTTCCGATCCCCAGGGGTGTAGTGATCTGGCCAAAATCCGGACTGCTTTTATCAAAATCTCTTTCCCCGAATAAATAGTCTCCGGTAATGTCGTAGTTCTGGCTTTCAATATCACTGAAACTGGAAACCATCCATTTCAGTTTTAAGTTTTTATTGACCTGTCGATTCCAGGTCAGTCCGATAAGCCCGGTTTTGTATTTGTCTTTTTCCTGTCCGTTAAAAAAAATGTCCAGACCGAGGTTGGCTGTAAAATAAGGCGAGAAAACGGCTGTGCTCAGTTGGGCAGAAAGCGGGATCAGGTTGAAGGAAGTTTGGGAATAAACCGTGAAAAGTTCCAGGGAATTTTTTGGATCCAGCTGGTAGGTGAACAAGCCTTGCACATCGGTGGAGGAGGGGGTGTAGTCTCCCTTGGTTTCCTGTGCGCTCAGCAGGTTGGTAAAATTCCTGTTGCGTGCACCTACGATATAGCTGAATTTACTGTTTTTAGATGCACCCTCCAGTTCTATTCCCTGCTCGAGCAGACTAATATAAGCGGACCCCCCGAACTCCGAAGGTTTTTTATATTGAATATCCAAAACGGAAGAAATTTTGTCGCCATATTTGGCTTGAAATCCACCTGTATAAAAGTTTACATTGCGGGTCATTTCCGGATTGATAAAACTCAAACCTTCTTGTTGTGCATTACTTACCAGATAAGGTCTGAATACTTCGTAGTCATTGATGTAGATGAGGTTTTCATCATAGTTTCCTCCGCGAACGGAATATTGAGAAGTCAATTCGTTGTTGGAACCAACATAAACTTTGATCATGCTCTCAATACCTCCAATGGGGGTTGGTATGTTGATGGCATCTTTCGGATTGATTGTAATAAGCCCGGCCTCCTTCCTGTTTCGGTCATCGGTGACCGTTACATTTTGCAGGTTTACGGTCGCCCTTTCCAAACGGATCACCACGCGCTCTTCCTCTTTGTCATTTAATATGAAATTCTGCTGGAGGTTTTTATATCCCGTAAAGGAAAAAACGAGGGCAAAGGCTTTGTCAGCCGGTACGTGCATCCGAAAAGTGCCTGAATCGGACGTCACCATTCCGGTTTCTTTCCCCAGCATGATGATGGAAACCCCAGCAAGCGGTTTCTCATTTTCATCCAGCACCTTTCCGGATACCAAGGCACCTGATTTCTGGGCATTCCCGTTCAGGAAATGGAAAAGGAATATAAATATGAGAATAGGGCTCCTCATGCGATCCGCTTCATGAGCCGGATGGTTTCTTTTGGATCCTTGGACTGAAAAATACTGCTGCCTGCCACTAAAATGTCGGCCCCTGCTTCCACCAAAGCGGGGGCGTTTTCCAGTGTGATACCCCCATCCACTTCGATGAGGATGTCTTTTCCGGTTTTCTGAATCATTTTTTTCATTTCACGCACTTTCTCCAGCGAATGGGGTATAAAGGACTGTCCCCCAAAACCTGGATTAACGCTCATGACGAGTACATGGTATAAGTCAGCCAGAATATCTTTGAGGGAATCAACGGGTGTATGTGGATTGATGGCGACAGCAGGCTTCATACCCAGGGCGCGGATCTGTTGAATATTACTGTGCAGATTGCGGCAGGTTTCCAAATGAACGATCAGGATATCTGCACCAGCTTTTTTGAATGCCGGTGTGAGCTTTTCGGGCTCTTCAATCATCAGGTGAACATCAAATATCTTTTTTGATTCTTTGCGGATATGCTCAATGATGGGTATGCCGAAGCTGATATTGGGAACAAACCGTCCATCCATCACATCCAGGTGAAACCAATCTGCATCGCTTTCATCGACCATTTTGCAAACCGCTTCCAGGTGTAAAAAATCAGCGGCAAGAAGGGAGGGTGCAATCAGGGGCATGGGGTTATTTTTAATTCAAATCTGAATAAACAAATGTAGGGTTAGTGCGAAGGATGAGCAAATCCATGCTCAAGGTTTTCAACCCGTTGTCTGGCTTCTACAAAGTCCTTATCCAGGGAAATCGCTTTGCGGTAATTGTTGATCGCTTCTGTTTTTTGGTGCTGGTTCTCATAACATCGGCCCAGCCAGTAATACGCATCGGGATCCGTATTGGTAACGGTGATAGCCATGTTAAAAGTTCCCATAGCGGCTTTCATGTTTTGCATATGAAAATAAACCCTTCCCTTTTCCAGGTAGGCATCTGTTGTTTTCCAGTCCCTTAGAATGCAGGAATCAAATTGGGCAATGGCTTTCAGATTTTGTTTTACGTTGGCATAGTAGATGCCTTTGATAAAAAGGGGATCTATGAGCAATCCGGCTGAATCCTTTTTTAAAATATAGTCGCACAGTTCAAGGGATCTTGGATTTTTTTGCTCTGCATACAAATGGGCCAGTTCCAGCCCATAGGTATCCACACCCTGGTAAGCATAGGCTTTCCGAAGTGCTTCGATCGCCCCGGCAGTATCCTTCAACTGTTCCAGCAATAGTGCTTTTTCATAGAGGGTTTCCGGATCCAGGGAATCCTTTGCCAGGATGTCTTTGTAAAGGGCGAGGGCTCGGGCCGGCTTTCCGGAATTGGTATAGGCGTCTGCCAGCAACCTGCCGACCTGTGGATTGTTTGGAAAAAGTCGGTTCATGGATTCAAGTAGACTGAGTCTTTCGGCCTGTTTGTCCAGGATGGCGAGATTGGCTGCAAAGGGAAGACCGTTGTCCAATCCGGGTTGAAGAGACCAGGATTTCTGAAAATCCATGGTTGCCAGTTCGTGGGAATTTTCTTGTGTCAGGCGAACGGCCCGCTGTAAATAAAGGGAGGCGTCGCCCGGGAACTGGTGTATGCTGTCGTTGAGGGGTTTGAATGCCGTTTCATTTTCAACCGGTGAAACCGGCTCGTCGGAATGACTGCTTTTGTTCTTACAGGCAAGCGTTGCAAAAAAAAGCCCTAATAGTAGAAAGCAAACAGGATATTTTAGAAAGGACATCCACAAATTTAAATCATTCCCCTTGCGCTTTCGCTGGGTGATAATGAAATGCTTTAATTTCATGGCAAACTAGCCGTTATGTCCATTTTAGTTCAGGTACATAGCATCTTAAGATGGGTATTACTCGTTTTGTTGATTTTTTCCATTGTCAGAAGTTTTATCGGATGGATAAAACACCGGGAACTCCGCGAAGGCGATGCCATGTTATGGCTTTTCACCATGATCTGCACCCATACCACCTTATTGGTCGGCCTGATTTTGTTGTTTTTTGGTCGTTTTGGAATCCTGAGCAGCGGTTTGCCTGAAGGGGTAGTGCTGATGAAGGATAGCTTTTACCGGTTCTACTGGGTAGAACACCCCACCGCGATGATCCTGGCCACCATCGCCATTACCCTGGGACGGGGACAGGTCAAAAAACAAATTACCGACCCACTTAAATATAAAAGGGCTTTTTGGTTTTTTCTGGTAGCCCTTTTGATTATCCTGGCCATGATCCCTTGGCCGGGCAGGGAAATCGTCGGTCGGGGACTCTCCATAAATTTTCCAAACCCATGTAGGGGGTTCATCAGTTTCTCATAAATTTTTTTATATTCATACCCTTAAAAGGTCGGTCATATGATCAGATTTCAGGATCTCAGAGTTGGAGACATCATTCAAGCAGATTTCGGGGGTCAGCGCTTTGACGGAGTTGTAACCGAACTAAACCATGAAGACAGACAGGTTTGTGTACACAATGGAGACCAGGACGACTGGTTCGAACCAGGCGATCTGTTTGTCATCCCCCTGGACGACCAACAATTGGGAAGACTGGGCTTCGAAAAACTCACCAATGGGGATAAGTCTGTTAAATATATGCGGGGGCCTTTCCGCCTGCTCATCGGAGCTCCGGACCAGTTTAACGAGCTGGAAATCTGGTATCGGGAGGACCGCCGCCATATTCACCACCCCATCGGAGTCCATGATTTACAGAATTTTTACCACCAAATGACCAAAGTGGACCTCAGCCGGGTCTGATCCGCGTATTTTGGCAGGTTTTTTGGCCTTTCTCCCTCTTATTTAAGGAGTAGCGGGATATTTCTTCCTTGAAATTTTATTCTTTCGCTGAGTAATATTATCTTTGCGCTCCCAAAATCTATGGCTAAACAAGCGCTAATTAAACAGGATGGATCAATTGTCGAAGCACTATCCAATGCCATGTTTAAGGTTAAGCTGGAAAATGGGCACGAAATTCTGGCAACCATTTCTGGAAAGATGAGGATGCATTATATAAGGATTTTGCCTGGGGATAAAGTGGGTGTGGAGATGAGTCCTTATGATTTAACCAGGGGCAGAATCATTTTTAGGTACAAATAAAGACAAAGTAAAAGTTAATAATAGTTGTATGAAAGTAAGGGCATCCATAAAAAAGCGCAGTGTTGACTGTAAGATCGTGCGCCGCAAAGGCAAATTATACATCATCAACAAGAAAAACCCACGCTTCAAACAGCGTCAGGGATAAGGATAGTTTTGTAAAGAGCGGAGAATTAATCGTTAAAAATCAGAAGAGCCGCAGGACTCACGCCTCAAGCGTCAGCCCGCAGCCTTCAGCCTAAAAAAAGTAAAAGATGGCGCGAATTGCCGGAGTAGACTTGCCAAAAAACAAAAGAGGGGAAATAGGCCTGACCTATATTTTCGGAATAGGTCCTTCCACCGCAAAGTATATTCTTGGAAAGGCTGGTATCAGCCTGGATAAGAAAGTGAATCAATGGAATGATGAAGAATTGAATTCAATTCGTAATATCATTACCAACGAACTGAAAGTGGAAGGAGCCCTGCGTTCTGAAGTTCAGATGAGCATCAAACGTCTTTTGGATATTGCCTGCTATCGCGGGGTTCGCCATCGTAAAGGATTGCCTGTCCGTGGCCAACGTACAAGAACCAATAGCCGTACCAGAAAAGGTAAACGCAGAACAGTAGCGGGTAAGAAGAAAGCACCGAAGAAATAGGATGGGAGCAGACAATATATTATTTGAGTAATTTTTTATAGCATCATTCTAGAATCGAACCGGATACGGGATGCACGAGGAGGTCGATTCGCCCCCGACTATGGCGGGACATTTTATAACCAGATTACCTATTTGATTTAACATGGCAAAAGCACAACATGCGACCAGCGCGAAAGCGGCTGCAAAAAAAAGAGTGGTTAAAGTGGATGCTTACGGAGATGCGCATATCTCGGCGAGTTTCAACAACATCATCATCAGCATCACCAACAAAAACGGCCAGCTCATTTCATGGAGCAGCGCTGGAAAAATGGGATTCAAAGGTTCCAAGAAAAATACACCCTACGCTGCACAGATGGCTTCGGCCGACGCTGCAAAGACAGCGCTGGATGCTGGACTGAAAAGAGTGGATGTCTACGTGAAAGGTCCGGGATCTGGAAGAGAAAGTTCCATTCGCTCCCTGGCAAACAACGGCATTGAAGTGGTTATGATCAAAGACGTTACACCCTTACCACACAATGGTTGTCGTCCTCCAAAGAAAAGACGCGTTTAATATTTAATATTAATACATGAATCGGGAATTCCTGATGGATATACCCGAATTCTGAAAGAAGAGGAATACTCGAATTTTATAACAAGCTGGACAGCATTCAATTTTTAGATTTTTCATAATGCGGTCCGGGTACTCAAAAATCTACTACAAATTATGGCACGTTACATTGGTCCGAAGACAAAAATCTGTCGAAAATTCGGAGAACCTATTTTAGGAAACGGCAAATGGCTTACCAAGACCAGCAACCCTCCAGGTCAGCATGGCGCTACCAAAAAGCGTAAGACCTTGGGAGAATATGCCATTCAGCTTAAGGAAAAACAGAAAGCGAAATACACTTATGGTGTTCTTGAACGCCAGTTCCGCAAAACATTCGAAGAAGCTGCTCGTAAAAAAGGGGTGACCGGTGAAAATCTGATCAGATTGCTGGAATCCAGACTGGACAATACCGTCTACAGATTGGGTATTGCGATTTCACGTCCGGGTGCAAGGCAGCTGGTATCTCATAAACACATTACCGTAAATGGTGAAGTGGTGAATGTGCCATCCTTTCAGCTCAAACCAGGAGACAGCATTGGACTCAAAGCATCGTCTCAGACCAATGCAGGTATTACCAGTGCTGCCCGTGGAAAAAACAACAAGATCAACTGGCTCGACTGGAACGAAGCAGAAATGAAAGGAACATTCATTGCTTTTCCGGAAAGAGAGAGCATCCCTGAAAATATCAAGGAACAACTGATCGTGGAATTGTACAGCAAGTAATCACCTATTCGCATTCATCATTCGTTAAATCGAAAATTTAAATATGGCCATTTTAAATTTCCAGAAACCAGACAAAATCATACTTCAGAAAGCGACAGATTTCGAAGCACAGTTCGAATTTCGCCCGCTGGAGCCAGGTTACGGAGTAACCATCGGTAATGCCTTGCGCAGGGTATTGCTCAACTCATTGGAAGGATACGCGATCATCGGAGTAAAAATCGAGGGCGCAGACCATGAATTCGCAACCCTGAAAGGGGTTACGGAAGATGTGGTGGAAATTATCCTCAATCTGAAGCAAGTCCGTTTTAAAAAGAAAGTTGACCATGAAGTGACTCAGGAAAAAATTACCCTGAGCCTGAAAAATAAAACTGAATTCACCGCTGCTACCATTGGTGACGCACTGCCCAGTTTTGAAGTAATGAATCCAGGATTACTCATTTGTACCATGGATGCTTCAGCCCGGGTAGATATTGAAATCACCATTGGCAAGGGAAGAGGTTATGTGCCTGCTGAAGACAACAAACCCAAGGACGCTGTTTTTGGATATATTCCAACAGACGCCATCTTCACGCCCATAAAAAATGTGCGGTATTCCATTGAAAATACCCGTGTAGAACAAAGAACGGATTTTGAAAAGCTGTTGATGGAAGTTTCTACGGATGGTACCATCCATCCCGAAGAAGCAGTAAAACAAGCTTCCCGCATCCTCATTCAGCACCTGATGATCATCACCGATGAAAACATCACCTTTGATAACAAAGAGGAAAAGAAAGAAGACCTCGTCGATGAACAAACCCTGCAGCTGCGCAAAGTGCTGAAGACTCCGCTGGAAGACCTGGATCTTTCTGTACGGGCATTTAATTGCCTGAAAGCAGCCAAAATCAACAGCCTGAGCGAACTGGTTACCTACGAACAGGAAGACCTGATGAAATTCCGGAATTTCGGTCAGAAATCTCTGGCGGAAATCGAACAGGTTTTGCATGAAAGAGGTTTGCATTTCGGTATGGACCTTTCGAAATTGAAATTAGACGACGAATAAGCAATCAGGGGACAGGTTCCCGAATTATTATAACACGCTTTGCAATTCCTGACACGGTGCAGAGCTTAAACGAAACAAGTCATGCGTCACGGAGACAAAATCAATAACCTCGGCAGAACAGCCTCTCACAGGGCCGCCCTGCTCAGCAATCTCGCCAGCCAGTTAATTACCCATAAAAGGATTGTTACAACCCTGGCAAAGGCAAAAGTGCTCAGAACCTATATTGAGCCCCTGATCACCAAGGCCAAAGAAAATACCACACACCAACGCAGGGTAGTATTCAGCTATCTGCAGGATAAGGAAGCCATCACAGAACTTTTTGGAACGGTGGCTGAAAAAGTAGCTGGCCGCCCAGGTGGCTATACCCGTATCATCAAACTGGGCACCAGAACCGGAGATGCAGCTGAAACCGCTATGATCGAACTGGTAGACTTCAATGATATCTACGGTAAAGGCAAGGGAGAAGCGAAAGAAGCCGGTAAAAGAACTCGTCGGTCTGGAGGAAAGAAAAAAGCGGAACCGGCAGCGGCGACGAGTGAAAAAGCAACAGACACAAAAGAAAAACCAGCGGAATAGTGCGGAATCTGATGATATTCTTAAAGCGGTCTTGGCTCAGCCCAGACCGCTTTTTTTTGTCCTTTCCAAATCCTTCGGTTTCTTCCCTGAGGCTTTGGGTAGCCATCAGGGATTGAGCGGATGAATTGTTAAGAAGATATTCCCAAACCCCCAAAATCCGGAATTCCCAGATTAGAATTTCTTTTATTTGCAAAATATTTTTAAAGACTATGCCTTCAACTCCAAAACCCGCAACCCTCGTCCTGCAGGACGGATCCGTTCACCTGGGACAAGCATTTGGTAAAATCGGGACGACCGGTGGGGAGATCTGTTTTAACACGGGAATGACCGGCTATCAAGAAGTATTTACAGACCCCAGCTATTTTGGCCAGGTATTGATTATGAACAGCGTGCACATTGGGAATTATGGGGTAAAGGACGAAGATGTGGAATCAGACAGCGTAAAGATCCGGGGACTGATTGGTCGAAACCTCGAAGAGCAGTTTTCCCGCATACAGGCCAAAGGTTCGCTCGATGACTACCTGAAAGCCAATCAGATTGTTTGTATCGAAGGGGTAGATACCCGCGCCCTGGTAACCCATGTGCGTCAAAAAGGCGCCATGAACTGTATCATTTCATCTGAAATTCAGGACGTGACCGAGTTGAAAAAACAATTGGATGCCGTTCCGAATATGGATGGACTTGAACTGGCTTCCGCTGTATCGACCAAAAATACCTACGAAGCCGGAGATCCAGGTTCCAAAGTCAGAATAGCGGTACTGGATTACGGAGTTAAAAAGAATATTGTGGAATGCATGATTCAAAGAGGGGCTTTTGTGAAAGTGTTTCCCGCCAAGACCAATCTGGAAACCCTAAAAAAATTCAATCCTTCCGGATATTTTCTTTCCAACGGTCCGGGTGACCCGGCCGCCATGGAGTATGCCGTGGAAACGGTCAAAGATTTATTAAAAGAAAAAAAACCCCTGTTTGGTATTTGCCTGGGACACCAGTTGCTGGCCCTTGCCAATGGGATTCCTACTTTCAAAATGCACCATGGTCATCGGGGACTGAATCATCCGGTCATTAACCTGGTCACCGGAAAATGTGAGATCACCACTCAAAACCACGGGTTCGGTGTAGATCCGGTATCCGTTCGCAAGAGTACCGAAGTCGAAGTCACCCATGTAAACCTCAACGACGATTCGATAGAAGGGATCCGCCTGAAAAACCGCCCGGTTTTTTCCGTGCAATACCATCCGGAAGCAACTCCCGGTCCTCACGACAGTCGGTATCTTTTTGATGAATTCATCAATCTGATCAAAAAAGCTTAAGACACAACCAGAAGTATCCAAGAACCGTCTCAGGCAATAGAAGAGGGATGAATCGGACAATCTGCTCCATCACAGTTATTTAAGCATAGAAAAGAGCTTACGTGTTAAGCGTTTAGCGTTAAGCTGAATGATGTATTTTTGCAGTCATTAAACCTTAGCATCGTGGCATTGATAAAGAGTATTTCAGGAATCCGAGGAACGATTGGCGGAAAGCCCAATGAAAACTTTACACCATTGGACATTGTGCGTTTTACGGCAGCGTTTGGTACCTGGGTTAAGGAATCCGTCACCCATTCAAAAAAAATCATCATTGGCAGAGACGGCCGGATCAGTGGAGAGATGGTGCGCAATCTGGTAGCCAACACCCTTACCGGACTGGGATTGGATGTGCATGACCTGGGTCTGTCTACAACGCCCACCGTGGAAATGGCCGTAGTGGGAGAGAAAGCGGCGGGAGGCATCATCATAACGGCCAGCCACAATGCCAAAGAATGGAATGCCCTTAAATTGCTCAACAGTTCCGGCGAATTCATCAGCGCTGAGAATGGATTGTGGATTTTAGAACGGGCAGCCAAAGAAACCTTTGCTTTTGCTTCGGTGGACAAACTCGGCAGTTATACGGTTGACAACAGTTATCTCTATAAGCATATCCAGGCGGTCGTAGACTACCCCCTGATCGATTTAACAGCCATCCGGGGAAAGCATTTTAAAGTGGTTGTCGATACCATCAATTCCACCGGTTCCTTATTCATTCCACCGCTGCTTCGTGCACTGGGCATTGAAAATATTCGTGTACTCAATGAAGAAGTAAATGGGAAATTCACGCACAATCCCGAACCATTGCCAGAGAATCTTGCGGCCCTGAGTGCAGAAGTAAAAAAATCAGGAGCAGATTTGGGAATTGCCGTTGATCCGGATGTCGATAGACTTTGTTTTGTTTGTGAGGATGGTACCATGTTCGGCGAAGAATTCACATTGGTAGCCGTGGCCGATTATGTCCTTTCCCAAAAACCGGGTAATACCGTCAGCAATATGAGCAGTACCAAGGCGCTCAAGGAAATTACCCTCAAACACGGTGGGCAGTATTTCCCCTCTGCTGTTGGGGAAGTCAATGTAGTCAATAAAATGAAAGAAGTTAAGGCGGTCATTGGAGGGGAAGGCAATGGCGGAATCATCGTTCCCGATATGCACTATGGACGCGACGCACTGATCGGCATCGGATTGTTCCTGAGTGCACTGGCCCTCCATAAAAACGGCATGCGTTCTTTCCGGTCTAAATACCCGGATTATTTTATTTCCAAAAATAAAATTGAGCTGCAAAAAGGAGTAGACGTTGACAAAATTTTTGACCAGATAAAAACAAAATATAAAAATCATCCGGCAAATACCGAAGATGGTTTAAAGATTGAATTTGACGAAGACTGGGTTCATCTGCGTACTTCGAACACTGAACCCATCATCCGTATATATGCGGAGAGCAATTTCGAAACGACGGCCAACAATATCGCCCGACGCCTGATGAAAGATATCCAGGAGTTTATATAGCCCCTCAAATTTTTACTGTACTTATGGGTAGAATATACTTTGACAATGCGGCAACTACACCGCTCGATCCAGCGGTTCTCGAAACCATGTTGCCTTACCTGACTGAAAAATTTGGAAATCCTTCATCGATTTACTCTTATGGTAGAGAAAACCGGATGGCCATCGAACAGTCCAGAAAAACCGTGGCCCGCTTGCTGCATGCCCAACCAGCTGAAATCTTTTTTACCAGCGGGGGAACCGAAAGCAGCAATGCAGCGATCCGGGCTGCCGTCCAGGATCTGGGATGCCGTCATATCATCAGCTCTCCACTGGAACACCATGCTACCTTACATACCATCGCCTATTACCAGCAAAGGGGTGAAGCGGAATTACATTTTTTAAATGTGTTGCCCGATGGACACTTGGACCTGGAACAACTCGACAACCTGCTGCAAGGTCTGGATGGCAAAGCACTGGTCTCGCTCATGCACGCCAACAACGAAACTGGAAATTTGCTGGACATCCATACAGCGGCGGCGCTTTGTCAGAAACATCATGCCATTTTTCATTCCGATACCGTTCAGACCCTGGGTCACTATGCCTTGGACCTCAGCAAGCTTCCCGTACATTTTATTACCGGAGCGGCTCATAAATTCCATGGCCCCAAGGGGATCGGTATGCTCTACATCAACCAGGCAATAAAAGTAAAACCAAATATTCACGGCGGATCTCAGGAACGCAATATGAGGGCGGGGACCGAAAATGTATACGGTATCGTCGGCTTTGCAAAAGCAATGGAGTTGGCTTCTGAGCGCATGGAAGAGGACGCTGCCTATATCAAGAACCTGAGAATGTATATGGCTGATGAGCTGAAAAAAAATATTCCGACGGTTCATTTTAATGGAGATGCTTTTGGAAAAACATTGTATACCATTCTAAGCGTCAGTTTTCCAAAAACAGAAAAATCGGAAATGCTCTTGTTCAATCTGGACATCAACCATATTTGTGCATCCGGAGGAAGCGCCTGCACCAGTGGTGCGCAGCAGGGCTCCCATGTCATTCGCGCCATCTACCCGGACTCTGAACGGACCACGGTGCGCTTTTCTTTTAGCCGGCACAATACCCGCGATGAAGTAGATGAAGTCGTGACGAAATTGAAAACACTGGTGTAGTAGGGACATAAAAAAACCCAGTAACTAGCTGGATCTTTTTATGTGTTTAGTATATCATCTTCGAAGGGATCAGATGGATCTTGGACCAAAAACGGGCGCTTTCAATGGCAAATTTACATTCTTATAGGTAAAGGATAAAAACCCCGGCACAAAACTTTTTCACATAGCGGTCAACGAGAGAATGTTAACATTTTTTTTAAAGACTGTTAATGGCTTTGTACAATTACCAGTTGATTTTTAACATTCTGTCCATTGGCTGTAAGTCTGGCCAAGTAAGTACCTGTAGGCAGGTAACCAGATCTTGAAACCGAAGCAGACTGACGACCATCCAAAGTGTCCCAATCTGTTTCGCTGATTTTTTTACCGGAGAGGTCAAAAAATTCCATCCGGACACTGTGCAGGCTCTTATCGGATTCAACAAAAACCATATTATTCTGCACCAGGGTTGGATATATTTTTGTTCCGTCCACCAAATTGGAATTACTGATTTGTATTACCGGAGACAGGCTGGTTGCTCCATTTTTACCGATCACTTTAATTCTATAATAAGATAAGCCGGGAAGTGGATTTGGATCGGTGGCCTGATATTTCAATTGATAAACATTGGTAGAAATCTTCATCTGCGATACCACTTTAATGATGTCCTGAAATGTCATGCCATCACCGCTGCGCTCAATTTCAAAATGATCTACATTCATTTCCATCATGGTGTTCCAGCTCAGGGCAACGCCTGACTGATTTGTCAACATACCTTCAAAATTGAGCAGGTTAATCGACAGAACCGCATCGCCCTGTCCCGACATACTGAGACTATCGCTGTTTCCGTATGCAGTAACATCTCCTGAAGGAATGCAACAGGCATAACTGAGGGTTCTGGTAAAGAACAAGGCGGCAAGGATGAGTGTTGTTTTCATAAAATTGATTACAGGGATGTAAATTCAATCGGGATGCCATTAGTTAAATTGCTGTATGTCAATTCATTACAACTTCTCTTTGGCATGGGGATTTCCCGCAACGGGAAAGATTCCCGGAAAATTGGAATTTTTAAGCCCAGGTGGCAGATGGATCCTCCCGGTCCCGGGCATCGGCGGGAATATTTAGCGCAAAAGTCCCTTGATTTCATCCAGTTTCAAGAGGGCTTCAACCGGGGTCAGCCGGTTGATATCGAGGTCTTGCAACATCTGGCGGATTTGATCAAAAGTCTGGGAGTGGGCATCAAAAATGGAGAGTTGCACATGGGGTGCGGACACTTTTTTGATTCCCTGTTCCAGGTTGGCAGATTCACCAGTCCCCCGGCTTTCCTCCAGTTGTTTGAGCATCTCATTGGCCCGGTGGATGAGACTGGCGGGTAATCCGGCCATCCGGGCCACATGTATCCCAAAGCTGTGGGTGGATCCCCCTGGAGCGAGCTTTCGAAGGAAGATAATTTTGTTCCCCAGTTCCCGGCTGGTAATATGAAAATTTTTAATCCTGGGAAACTTATTTTCCAGTTCATTGAGCTCGTGATAATGGGTTGCAAACAAGGTCTTGGGCTGGTGAGCAGACGCTTGCAAAAATTCAGCAATGCTCCAGGCAATAGAGATACCATCATAGGTAGAAGTTCCCCTTCCAATTTCATCGAGAATGATGAGGCTTCGCGACGTGATATTGTTCAGGATGCTGGCGGTTTCGTTCATTTCCACCAAGAAGGTAGATTCCCCTCCACTGACATTGTCAGAAGCGCCTACCCGGGTGAAGATTTTATCGGTCAGTGGAATGTTCGCCCTGGAGGCAGGAACAAAACTTCCCATATGACTCATTAGGGTGATCAGAGCAACCTGCCGGAGCAGGGCTGATTTGCCACTCATATTGGGTCCCGTAAGAATAATGATTTGCTGAAAGGTTGGATCCAGCAGTATATCATTGGTAATGTATTCTTCACCCGGGGAAAGATTTTTTTCAATTACCGGATGACGGCTATCTTTTAGTTCCAACAGTGAATCCTCTGAAATTTCCGGCTTTTTATAGTTATAGTGAATGGCGTTTCCGGCAAAACAAATCAGACAGTCCATGGTTGCCAAAATCCCACAATTGGTTTGTATCCGACCGATATATTCTCCTAGGGCCATCATGAGGTCGTCATAGCGGCTCAGTTCGATCGAAAGAATTTTTTCTTCAGCCCCCATAATTTTTTCCTCATATTCTTTCAGTTCCGGTGTAATGTATCTTTCAGCATTGGTCAGGGTTTGTTTTCGGATCCAGGTTTCAGGTACCTTATGTTTGTGAGAATGGGTTACTTCCAGATAGTAACCGAATACATTGTTGAAACTGATTTTCAGAGAGGATATTCCGGTATTCAGCGATTCTTTCCGTTGAAGTTCGGCCAGCCATTGTTTTCCGTTGGCAGCCATGTCTCGCAGATCGTCCAGTGCCGGATCGATACCTGGACGGAATATATTCCCTTTCTGTGCGAGCGCCGGCGGCATTTCTGCCAATTCAGTTAGAATCCGGTCAGCTATCTGCTCGCAGGGATCCAGGCCATCAACCAATTTTTGGAGAGGTGGATTTGTACTACTGTTACAGCGAATTTTAATCTGTCCTATCTGCTGCAACCCGCGGCCGAGTTGCAAAAGTTCCCTTGGATTGATTTTTTTTGATGGGAGCCTGGATAACATTCTTTCCATATCGCCGCAGGCTCTGATATGATCCGTCAGCTGGGGACGTAGTTCAGGTTCTTTAATAAAAAATTCCACCAGGGCGAGTCTGTCCCGGATGGCCCGTATATCGTTTAACGGCATGAGCATCCATCTTTTCAAAAGACGTGCTCCCATGGGAGAAACCGTATTGTCCAGGGTCTGCAAAAGGGAAAAACGATGGTCACCGGAAGGCAGGAGTTCCAGATTGCGGACGGTAAACCGGTCCATCCACAAATAATTTTCCCGATCCAGACGCTGGATCCGGGTAATGTGTTCGAGGTGCGGATGTTCGGTGTCTTTCAGATAATGTAGAATAGCTCCGGCAGCGATGATGCCTTGCGCAAGGGATTCAATGCCGAATCCCTTTAAGGAATGCGTCTGAAAATGTTTCAACAGGTTTTCCCTCGCATAGGATTCATCAAAGACCCAGCTTTCCAGTGTATAGGTATAAAAAAGATTTCCGAAATTTTCACGGAACAATTTCTGGTGATTTCTTTGGAAGATGACTTCGGCGGGTTTTAAGGTCTGCAAAAGCTGGTCGATATATTCCGGCAATCCTTCCGTGGTAAAAAACTCACCTGTAGAGATATCTAAAAAGGCAATCCCGGTCAGGGGATCTCCAAAATGGATGGCAGCTAGAAAATTATTACTCCGGTTTTCCAGGAGTTTGTCCTGAGTGGCGGTGCCGGGGGTTACCATCTCTGTCACACCACGTTTTACGATGCCTTTGGCGAGTTTCGGATCTTCCAACTGATCGCAGATGGCCACGCGGAAGCCGCCTTTGACCAGCTTATGCAAATAAGTATCCAATGCATGATAAGGGAAACCGGCCAGTTCGCTGGAAGCCGCCGAACCATTGTTTCTTTTGGTAAGCGTGATGCCCAGAATTCGGGAGGCATGAATCGCATCTTCTCCGAAGGTTTCATAAAAATCTCCCACCCGGAACAAAAGGATTGCATCGGGATATTTTTGTTTTATCGCCCGATGTTGTTGCATCAGGGGGGTATCTGCGGAAGTTTTCAGCATGGAATTGTTAAGGTACAGTCAATCCGGGATTTTCGAGTACCGCCAGGACGCAAAAGTAAGTAAATGTGCAGACCTGGGACGGCCCGCACACTTTAGACCTTAGGCGTATCTTTGCAGCATGCGAAAACTTCGTATGGACGAACTTCCGCGCAAGAGCCAAACAGCGATTCAACAAGTGAAAAAGCTGCCAGTGGTCCTGCTGATGGAAAATATCCGGAGCATGCACAATATTGGAAGTGTTTTCAGAACCGCGGACGCTTTTTTAGCAGAGGCCATTTACCTGTGTGGTTATACGCCCCGGCCGCCCCACCGCGATATCCACAAGACGGCATTGGGTGCAACGGAAACCGTAGCCTGGAAATACGAGGAATCGGCCCTGGACGCTGTTCAGACACTCAAATCATCGGGTTACCGGATCGTTGGGGTGGAACAGGTTGAAGGGAGCATTCCCCTACAGGATTTTTCCTTCAAGGATGCGGGAAAAGTAGTGTTGATATTTGGCAACGAGGTGGAAGGGGTCAGTGAGACATTGCTGGCACACTGTGACGATTGTATAGAAATTCCTCAGTTCGGCATGAAACATTCGCTCAACATTTCAGTGGCCGCCGGAATGGTATTGTGGGAGCGGGTTCGATCAACCATTTAGTCCATTATAATTCCAAGATATGTCCCAGTTTAAAAATTATCTCAGTCTTGTCAAGTTCTCCCATACCTTATTTGCATTGCCTTTTGCGATGATCGGTTTTTTTCTGGGCGTTTTTGCTCAACAAAGCACTGGAATCAACAGCACTCAAACCGATTCGGTTTTATGGATCCGGTTTTTACTTGTCCTCCTGTGCATGGTTACGGCCAGGAGCGCTGCCATGGCGTTCAATCGGTTTTTAGACCGACATTTCGACGCCCGCAATCCCCGAACTGCCATCCGGGAGATTCCCCGCGGCATTATTGCACCAAACAGCGCTTTGCGGTTGGTGATCGTTTGCTGCATTTTATTTACGCTGTCCTGCTGGCTGATAAACCCGCTTTGTTTTTATCTTTCGCCCGTAGCCTTGTTCGTCATTCTTTTTTATAGTTATACCAAGCGCTTTACGGCCCTCTGCCATGTCGTCCTGGGTATCGGATTATCGCTGGCTCCGATCGGCGCTTTTTTAGCGGTCACTGGCCGTTTTGAACTGCTGCCCCTGTTATTTTCCGGAGCGGTTATTTGTTGGGTCAGCGGATTTGACATTATTTATGCTATGCAGGATGTGGATTTTGATAAATCTGAAAACCTTTACTCCATTCCCACGGCGGTAGGGAAAATACAATCCCTCAGAATTTCTACCCTCTTGCATATTTTTTGCATTCTTTTTGTGGTGGCGGCCGGAAGGGTTGGCGGATTTGGCGCCTGGTACTGGATCGGGATATTGTTGTTTGCCGGCATGCTGGTCTATCAGCACCTCATTGTAAAGCCCCACGACCTAAGTCGTGTAAACCTGGCTTTTATGACAACCAATGGTATTGCCAGTGTGGTTTTTGCCCTTTTTGTAATAACCGATATTGTCATGACCCATAAACACTGACCGGTATGGGGAGGATCATCGCCCTGGATTATGGATTAAAAAGAACCGGCATCGCCGTAACGGATCCCCTGCAGATCATCGCTTCATCATTGACTACCATCGAGTCCCCCCGGCTTTTTACCTTCCTGGAAAAATACCTGAAAACGGAAACTGTTTCTCTTATCTTGATTGGCGATCCCCGCAACCTCGATGACAGCCCTACGGATATGACCCCGGAAGTGCAACGGATCATTGGTATCCTGAAACGGAAGTTCCCGGAAATCCCAGTACTGCCGGTAGATGAGCGCTATAGTTCCATGATGGCCTCCAGGGCCATGGTGGACATGGGGATGAAGAAAAAACAACGCCGGGAAAAGGCGATGGTGGACCAGATTGCCGCTACCATGATGCTCCAGGAATACATGTCGAAAGCCTAGAGCGTTGAGGGTAAAATCTTATTTTTGCACCATGATACTTCCTATTGTCGCCTATGGGGCGTCTGTATTGAGAACGAAGGGGCAAGAAATCCAAGCCGATTACCCGGAATTGGAAAAATTGATCGAAGACATGTGGGAAACCATGTATGAAAGCAGCGGCGTGGGTCTGGCTGCTCCCCAGATCAACCGGCCGATTCGACTGTTTGTCATTGACAGCACCCAGATTTTTAATAACCTGGAAGACGATGAACAGGGGAAATATCCGGACGCACCGGGTTTGAAGGAAGTATTCATCAACGCCCGGATAATAGCGCTCAATGGCGAGCCATGGCCTTATACCGAAGGCTGCTTAAGCATTCCAAAGATCCGCGAGGAAATTTTTCGAAACGAAGAAGTGACCCTGGCCTATGAGGATGCGCAGTTTGTACATCATACCAAAACCTTTAACGGGTTGACCGGAAGAGTTATCCTACATGAATACGATCATATAGAAGGGAAACTGTTTATCGACTATCTAAAACCGTTAAAGAAAAAATTATTGAAGGGTAAACTCGATGATATCTCCAAAGGCAAAATAACGGTGGACTACAAAATGAGTTTCGCAAACTAAGAAAGACACCCTGGTTTCATTTCCTTGCGCTGGCCGACTTTTGGCCAACACTTACAAAATCTCATCAGAACCTCCCTTCCTGATTCAAAGTTTACGCGTATAGGCGCGCCATTTTTCAATTACCTGCTCCATATCTTCAGGCAGCTCGCTGACAAACAACATTTCCTCCTGAGTGGAGGGATGAATAAATCCGAGCGTTTTGGCATGCAGCGCCTGTCGAGGACAAATTGTAAAACAGTTGTCCACAAACTGTTTATACTTGCTAAAGATGGTTCCCTTGAGAATTTTATTCCCTCCGTAGGTTTCATCATTGAAAAGGGGATGGCCGATGGATTTCATATGTACACGGATCTGGTGGGTTCGACCGGTTTCCAAAACGCATTTTACCAAAGTCACGTATCCGAATTTTTCCAGCACTTCATAATGTGTAATGGCTTCCTTACCAAAATCACCTTCCGGGTAGGCTTCAAATAATTTTCGATGTCGCTGATGTCGTCCCACATGGGCAATGATCGTTCCGCTGTTTTCCTGGAGGTCACCCCAGACCAGGGCCTGATATTCGCGTTGAATAGAGTGATCAAAAAACTGCTTTGCGAGGTTGGCGACTGCCTGGCTCGTCTTGGCCAGTACAAGCAACCCACTGGTATTTTTGTCAATGCGATGGACCAAACCAAAACGGGGCAGAGTCTCTTCTGATATTTTTTTATTGTGTTCCTGTAGATAGAAAGCGACCCCATTGATCAGGGTTCCGGAATAATTACCGGATGCGGGATGAACCACCAGACCCGGAGGTTTATTGATGATCAGAATTTCTTCATCCTCGTAAAAAATATTCAGGGGTATTTTCTCGGGAATAATTTCTTCCCCGACTGTCTGTTTATCTGAAAAACAAACAATATTGTCCCCGGGCTTGATTTTATAATTGGCCGAAGCGGATTTATTGTTCACCAACACTCTTTGACCATCGATGGCCTGTTGCACTTTGTTTCGGGAAATATTTTCTATGCGCGCCGTGAGGAATTTGTCCAGTCGCATGGGTTCCTGACCATTGCTCACCACCAGGTTCATGCGTTCATACAAGACTTCCGAAAATTCGGAACCGTCCTCTTCACTTTCCGAAGCGGCCGGCGTGCTGGGGAACCCCTCCCCATCACCGGGATCTTTGTCCGGATTCAAACCGGCAGATTTGTTTGTTTTCATGGACATTGCCAAAAATACGGGTTTAGGCTTAAAGCCAGGCGGGTGGCCCCAGGGCAGTCGATTTTCGATGGATATCTTCATTTCGGATTCTTCTCTTCCGCTGCCGGATTTCAACGCCACTTAAATTGCGTAAATTTGCAGGATGCAAAAGCAGCCGGTTTATTTTAAGGACTTGGGTGTTATGGGATATACGGAAGCCTGGGAATATCAGGAAACCCTGCTCAAACAGAATGTAGAAATTAAAACCCGTTACCATTCCGCTCAACAAAAGCAACGAAAAAACTCTACGACCAATTACCTGCTTTTTGTTGAACATCCACCGGTTTATACGCTCGGCAAAACAGGACATGAAGAAAACATCTTGCTGGACGAAACAGAACTGCAAGACAGAGGAATTCTTTTTGTTCGAACAAACCGCGGGGGTGATATTACTTTTCATGGGCCTGAACAAATCGTCGGATATCCCATCCTGGATCTTGAAAAATTTGGAACGGATATCGGTAAATACCTCCGCAATTTGGAAGAGATAGTCATCCGTACCTTGGCGGACTATGGAATACAGGGAGACCGGTCAAGTGGTGAGACAGGTGTATGGCTCCAACCCGGGATCGTAGGAAGGGAAAGAAAAATTGCGGCTTTTGGTGTGCGTTGCAGCCGCTGGATCACCATGCACGGATTTGCCTTTAATGTAAATACCGATCTGGAATATTTTGAAGGAATTGTTCCCTGCGGAATCAAAAACAAACAAGTCACCTCGCTGGCCCGCGAGTTGGGTAGGCAGATCAACCTGGGGGAAGTGAAGGAAAAACTCAAAATTCATTTTGAAGACGTTTTTGAAGCGGAACTCAGTCCAATGATAGAAAATCCCATCCCGACGATTTGACCTGACCGGGTGGTCACGTATTTTACTATTCCCTTGGGATAAGGAACTTATTTTTCTCCTTTAGTTTTCCATCTTCATAAAGCTCAAATCGAAACCATCCGGAATGCCCGAAATTTGTTTTGTCGATGATGAGCTGCGCATCCTTTATATCTTTGACAGCCATTACCTGTGTGCTGTCCATCTCGTAAAATGCCACATAATATTTTTTGTGACTATAGTCGGGCAATGCAATGGTTACATTGCCATCTTTTGAGGTGAATACGTAGGTAGAGATTTTATAGACTTCTTTGGGCTCATGGTAGACTTCCACAAAAGGCTTGATCTGCAAAGTGTCCGCGTTTACGAAAAATAACGTGTCCTTGGTTTGTTTGACCAGCGAATCGCTGAATCGCCGAACCTGGTTGCCCGGCAGCAACATGATCACCGAATCCCTTCTTTTTACATAGAGCACTTTATCTACTTCAATAGTCGGTGCTTTTATTTTATTGGGATTGTTGACGGTAGGTTTTTTAATATTGGGTGATTCCACCATATAATAAATTCTGGAATTGTCTATTTTGGGAAGAACCAGGTATTTTTCTTCTTCTACTTCTGGTTTTTCTGTTTTTGCAGCGTTGTTTACCGAAGGCTGCAGGGTCTGTTGTTCTGCAGGCAAGACTTTTGTTTTTTCTAGTGGCGGGGTTGTTTGTTTTTCTGTAGGAACGGATGGCTGTTTCTGTGTGGAACTTTCTGGTTGAACGACACTAGCCGGTTTATCCTTTACGGTGGGTTTTGCAACTACAACGGGAGGTTCTTCAGTGTCAAGGGTCGCTCGTTTGGATTTTGTAAACAGGTACTTGCTGTTTGGAAACAAAATAAAGATCCGGTAGTACATCTTCCGACCGTTGGCTTTGCTGTCCACAAAACCATTTTCAGGTATGCGGGGATCTGGAACCGTTAACAGGGTAACGAAATTATGGAGGCTATCGGAAGATCGTTGAATGCTGATTTGATTGACAGAAGGGTAGGTATTGCGCCAGCTGATCAGAATCTTTCCGTTGGGTTTGAGGGAAGCCGAAAAACCAGGAAGTGTTTCCTGTGCTTTTGCGTTGGGCAGGATGAAGACATAGGTTAGAAACGCTATAAAAAAAAGGCGCATGGCACGAACTTATCTTTAATCAGGAACCCCGCAAAGATAAGGGAAGGCCCCCTTTCTCATGGATTAAAACTCCAGCAGCTCGGGTCGCAGGGAGTCGTTGCCTGAAAGGCCGCCTGTATGCAAAACCAGCAGGCGGCTGCCCGGTAAAAATGATTTCATTTCAGCCATTCTTACCACCGAATAAAAGAGTTTCGCCGTGTAGACAAAATCAGTCGGAATGCCGGAGGTTTTATAAAGTTCATTCATAAAATCCAGCAGGACCTTAGAATATTTTGCATATCCACCGAAGTGATCTTCATGGATCATTTGAACATTGTCCAATTTCGTGGGATTTTTTACCCAGTCCTGGTTTAAGGGTTCCCATCCGGTGGTTCCCTTCAAGACCGATACGCCGATTTTTTTTTGATGTGATCCGGTGCTGTTGATGATTCCTGCCAGGGTAGTTCCGGTGCCTACGGCACAAATAAAATGAGTGTATGGATGGATGTCCACGGTAGACAATATTTCTTCAGCCCCTCGCACACCTTCCGGCCCCCCGCCACCTTCGGGTATGAGCAGGGCATTTTCCTGGACTCCTTCGAGGTCCATTGGAAGATCTCCATGTTTATAACGGTCATACAGAGCGCGCGACAAAAATCTGATATCCATTCCCGATTTTCTGGCCGAAATCAGCATTGGTGACCAGTTGGTAGGTTCTTCACCGCGTATCAATCCAAGAGAAGCAAAACCCGCCATGCGGGCTCCAGCAGCCAGCGCCAAGAGATGGTTGGAATAAGCACCTCCAAAACTGACCAATTGTTGAATATCCTGCTGGCGGGCCTTTTGCAGATAGTATTTTAACTTGAACCATTTATTGCCGGAGATTTCCGGATGAATTTTATCGAGTCTCAGTACTTCCACCTTCAAATCATGTTTTCGGAAATGATGATGGACCCAATGATCCAGGCTGATATTTCTTAATGCGTGATCGAGGGCTTCCACGATTAATCTTGTTCTTTTGTCTCTTTATTATTTAATTTCACCGCGCAATAAAATTACGGGAATGAAACCAACCTTATGTGTACTCGCGGCGGGAATGGCATCGCGGTACGGCAGCATGAAACAGATCCAGTCATTCGGACCTTCCGGGGAAACCATCATGGATTATTCCATTTATGATGCCATTCAGAGCGGGTTTGAAAAAATCGTATTCATCATCCGCAAAGAATTCGCGACCGATTTTAAAAATATTTTCGAACCCAAATGGGGGAATAAAGCGGAGACCGTTTACGTGTATCAGGAAATGGATTCCTATCTGAATGGTTATATCCCTGCAGCTGACCGAGCCAAACCTTGGGGAACGGCGCACGCGGTGCTCTGTGCCATGCCGGCAATCCATGACCCCTTTGCTGTGATCAATGCAGATGATTTTTACGGAAGGGATGCTTTTGAAAAAGCTTATCAGTTTCTTAGGGACGGATGTAATCCATCCACCTATAGTATCATTGGGTACGACCTGGCCAAAACCCTCTCTGAAAACGGCTCTGTAAGCCGGGGTGTCTGCCAGGTGGATGATCAAAACAATCTGGTATCCATCCATGAAAGGACCAAGATTTACCGCAATCAAGCTGGCAAGATTACTTATGAAGAAGAAGGCAAGACCTTTGAAGTTCCGGATACGGCCAAGGTATCCATGAATTTTTGGTGTTTCGATCCGGCAGTTTTTCCTTTCATAGAAAAAATCTTCCGGGAATTTTTGGCGAAAAGTGGTCAGGAACCCAAATCTGAATTTTTTATACCCATCATCGGGGATCGCTTTATCCACGAGGGACAGGGCCGGATCAAAATCATCCCGACGCAAGCCAGTTGGTTTGGCGTTACCTATAAAGAGGATGCCCCTGGTGTGCAGGCGAGTATCAATGCATTGGTAGATTCAGGCGTGTATCCCGCCAAACTCTATGAGTAAAGGAAACCAGTCGGAGTGCCGCTGATCATGCCATCCGGATCGCCGGTGTTTTCTTAATAGCTTTTTACCAGATAGATATAGTCTTCAATTTTCTTGATCTGTCCCACCCGGTCCATATTTTTTACCGTGGAAATCTGGGTGGGATGAATGACAGCCAGGCTGGTATCTGATTTCATTTCCTCCAGGGCCGCGTAGATATTTTTGGAACGAAGGGCAAATACAGCACCTTGGGCCTGAGACTGACGATTGCTGAGTACACCGATGACTTCACCGTTTTTGTCTATAACCGGACCTCCGCTGTTACCCGGATTGGCGGCGATCGCAATCTGACAGGCCAGTGTATCACCACTGTATCCTGTTTTTGCACTCAGGTATCCTTCTCCGTAAACGATTTCATCCCTTGGATATCCCAGTGTAAAAATGGCTTCACCCAATTCGATATTGCCCTTGCTGATCGCATAAGGCAATACATTGGTGGCCTTGAAATCACTGTCAACTATTTTCAAAAAAGCCAGGTCGGCATTGGGACTGATGTATACAATTTTTGTCTTGAATTCCTGACCCTTATCATTTTGGACAATGACGACGGCCGAATTGCTGATCACGTGTGCATTGGTGACAATGTATCCCCTAGGATCAATCATAAAAACTGTTCCACCCAATTTAAAATCGGGTTCCACCGGTACCTTGACTATGGATTTATTTAATTTATCATTGATTTTTATCTGACCCGATGCCAGCAAGGATATTTTCCGGTCCAGGTTTTCCAGGCGGGTGTTGGGTATTCTGGGAGTATAGTAAGAAGTAATGGCGCTGATGGACAGCGCGGTAACGCAAGCAATGGAAGCTGCGACGGCCACCACTTTGCGGTATTTCAGCCAAAGACGAACGACTTTGGTTTCTTTGGATTGTTTGATCTGACCCGTTTCAAATAGTTCATTGTGCACATCCTGTAAAGTGGACTTGATGTTTTTGCGGTCACCATATTTTTCCATCAGGTGCAGGAAAACAGTGTGCTCCACCACCATCTGGTCGACACTGGGATTTGATTTTCTGAGTTCTTCAAAAAACTTCCTTTCCTCGGCAAGCATTTCACCGCGGATATACCTTTCGATCGATTCCAAAATCAGTCTCTCTTCCATTCTTTCCTTTATAAATGATTAAAGTGAATTGTTATAGTGCCCAAAGAATATCTTTTTCAAACGCATCAAACATTTGTATTTCTGGTTTTTTGCGTTGTCGGCATTGGTATACCCAAATTCCTTGGCGATCTCTGACATATTTTTTTTTCGCAAATAATAACTCTCCAACAACTCCTTACAAGGCTCACCCAGGTTCATCAACGCCTTTTCCATCAATTCAAAATCCTCCGTTCGGTGTTCATACATTTCCAGGTCTTCATCGGTGGCGATCGTCTCCTGGGCGTTGGCCAGGTCTGAAGAAAACCTTTGTTGCAATGCAAGTCTTTTTAACCACAAACGCCGGCATACCGCGTAGATATAGGTCTTGAGTTGTGCATGCAGTTCAAAACTTCCCGATTTGGCCTTTTCATACAGTACAATGATGGCCTCCTGGAATACGTCCCGTGCATCATCTGATGTGCCGCTGTTGTTGATGATCAGGGTCTGGATCATGCTATAATGGGTCCTGTAAATGGTCTCTATAGACTTTCGGTCGTTGCCTGCCAATCCCTTCAATAGACCCTGCTCATTACTGTCGGTAGTCACCAGTCTTTATTTAATACTGAAAGTAAAGAATCGTAACCCAAATGAAAATGGAAAAACAAAATAAATGTCCTTTTATTACGGGATCTAAAAAGAAGTTTACAGGCATCTGATTTGATAATCGATTAATTGTCAGATAGTTATATTTTATTTTTTAAATTATCTCAGATTTTAGGAGAAATCGGAGGTTACTTTTTTCCGTTCCCTGTATTAACATGAAATCATTCACACACACAAACAAATAACAATGAAAAAACTTTTTGTCGTTTTAGCAATTGGTTCTTTTGCAGCTTGTAATGGCGCTTCCAGCACAGAAGCTAAGGTAGATTCAACAGCAACAGTCGCTAAGGATAGCGTTACTGCGGTAGCTGATTCTGCTAAAGCAAAGATTGATTCAACTGCTAAAGCGGTAACAGATACCCTGAAAGCAAAAACTGATTCTCTTAAGAAGTAATTAATTTCTTAGCAAGCAATCGTTAGAGGAAGGCCACTTCTTCTTGTTCTTCTCTAAAAAGGAGTCGACCAAGCAGGGGTGGCTTTTTCTTTTGGTGGTTTTTACCCCTATCCAATTTTTTTCTTGAGGTTCTGATCAATGGCATCGAGAAATTCCTCGGTATTCAGGTAGTCTTTGGCCGTCACCTTGTTGCCGTAAAGACAAACAGCCAGGTCCTTGGTCATCTTCCCGTTTTCAACGGTTTCAATGCAAACCTGTTCCAGGTCCGCACAAAACTGGATCAGCGGCTGGTTGTTATCCAATTTGCCTCTGAAGGCCAGTCCACGGGTCCAGGCGAATATGGAGGCGATGGGATTGGTGGAAGTAGGCTTTCCTGCCTGGTGGTCCCGGTAATGACGGGTAACGGTTCCATGGGCTGCTTCTGCTTCCATAATTTTTCCGTCCGGTGTTATCAGGACCGAGGTCATCAGACCCAGTGAGCCAAAACCCTGTGCTACCGTATCGCTTTGTACATCCCCATCATAATTTTTACAGGCCCACACGAAATTTCCATTCCATTTAAGGGCACTGGCGACCATATCATCTATTAACCGGTGCTCATAAGTAATTTTGGCTTCCTGAAATTTTTGCTTGAACTCCTTTTGGTAGATATCCTCAAAAATATCTTTAAAACGCCCGTCATATTTTTTCAGAATCGTATTCTTGGTAGAGAGATAAAGCGGCCATTTTTTGCTAAGCGCCATATTGAAACAACTCCTGGCAAATCCCATTATACTTTCGTCGGTATTGTACATCGACAGTGCTACCCCGTCGCCTTTAAAATCATATACTTCAAAAGTCTGGGGCTTGCTTCCATCAGCGGGTGTAAAAGTCATGGTGAGTTTCCCCTTTCCCCGGATGACGGTGTCGGTAGCCCGGTACTGATCTCCGAATGCATGGCGACCAACAATGATGGGAGCCGTCCAATTCGTTACCAGCCTTGGAATATTTTTAATGACGATGGGTTCGCGGAAAACGGTCCCGTCCAATATATTGCGAATGGTGCCATTCGGACTTTTCCACATTTGCTTCAGATGGAATTCTTCCACCCTTGCCTCGTCGGGCGTAATGGTGGCGCATTTAATTCCGACACCGGTTTCCTTGATGGCGTTGGCGGCATCGATGGTGACCTGATCATTGGTTTGGTCCCTGTGTTCAATCCCCAGGTCATAATATTTGATTTGGAGATCCAGATAAGGAAGAATCAATTTGTCCTTAATAAACTTCCAGATTATTCTTGTCATTTCATCGCCATCCAGTTCAACTACCGGGTTGGCAACCTTAATTTTATTAGCCATGGAAATAAACTTTTTAGAAAAGTCTGCAAACGTACTGAAAATGTGTAAATGCGCAAACAGGTCGCTGGTCAGCCTCTATTGCCAGGTAAAATTAATCCATTCTACCGGCTTGCCTTGAATTTCAAAAATTTAGTTGCCTCCAATATTAAAACAAAAAAATCCTTCGAAACAATACTCATCGGCACATCAACGGATCTGCACATTTTATTGTATCTTGGATGGACAAAAAATTATTCATGGATCTCATTGATATCGTAAAAGGTTACATATCAAATTATGTTTCGCTGAGCGAACAGGAATTCACCTATCTATCGAGTTTGTTTGTTTTAAGAAATTTTGTAAAAAGACAGAAACTGGTAGAGGAAGGGGAAGTGGAACGATATCTGAATTTCATCTTACAAGGGCTGGCCCGTAAGTTTTTTATCCGAAAAAATGATGAGATGGTCATGCAGTTTTCGAGGGAAAATGAAATTATTTGCTGTTATGATTCCTTTATGTCCGGAGAACCTTCTAATTTTTCGGTGGAAGCGCTCGAAGACATGGTCGTCGTATCCATTACCCTGGAAAATGTGGAAAAACTCTACGAATTCAGCCCGAAAATGGAACGCCTTGGCCGTTTGATCGCAACACAGGAATATCTTAAAAAAGAAAGTTTTGAATACAACCGGGTTCGCTTGAGTTCACAGGAGCGATTTATAAATTTTATCCGCAACAACGGTTATCTCTTGCAACGTGTTCCTCAAAAATACCTTGCATCCTATCTGAATATGAAACCGGAGACCTTCAGTAGGTTAAAACATCTGATGAAAAAGCCTTCATAGATTTACAATCAGCACGGGGATTTTTAATTCGTGGCGTACGGTATTGACGGTTTCTCCATAAATAAAGTCTTTCAATCCGGTGTGTCCATGAGCTCCAATGACAAGTATCTCAGCCATTTCTTCATGAACAATCCGAACGATTTCTTTGCTCCGGTTGATATAACCCAGGCGGGTAACCGCTTTGCAGTGATTATTTTCCAGCGTCTGCTTGTAGGAATTTAATCTCTCCTCATCGGTTCTGGTTTCCAGATCATCGCTTTGTTTGCCGAGCATCCGGGCCGAAGCACTTTCAACCACATGGATAAGAATATAGTTACTATCGGGGTTGCCCTGCCCAATAGCGAAAGCCAGCAGTTTTTCATCCTTCGGACTGAAATCCAAGGCAACGGCAATATTTTTGAATTTTGGTACCTCGAGCATGGCGGGTATTTTTCCTTCACCGTGTAAAGTAACATCCTTCACCTCGGACCGGCTTTTCCAGGGATGGATGAATATATAAAATAACAGCGCGATGGCTCCCAGCAGCACGATAACCGATAAAATTTTAAAGATGCCGTATCCCGGCAATGAGAAAAAGTACTGGCCTTCTTCGGCTACCAGTTTTAGGTTCAGGAACACCAGCAGGGCGGCAATGGCCCAGGCGAAAAACCGGGTAACTATTTTGATCTGAAAGATCCCCATCTTTTTTCTATCGCTCACAAAATGGATCAGCGGGATTACGGCAAACCCCAACTGAAGGCTAAGGATGACCTGGCTGAATACCAATAGCCGGTCGACCTGGTTTTCACCGGAAATTCCGATGACAATGACGGCCGGAACAATGGCCAGCATCCGGGTGATGATTCGGCGCAAAACGGGGTTTATCCGCAGGCGCAGGTGTCCTTCCATCACAATTTGTCCAGCCAGGGTCCCGGTAATGGTGGAGCTTTGCCCGGCGGCGATCAAAGCCGTAGCAAACAGGACCGAAGCCATCCGGCTGCCCAACAGGGGTGAAAGCAGTTGATGGGCTTCCCCAATGGATGCAACCTGGGTACGGCCGGATTTGAAGAAAACGGCGCCGGCTAAAACCAGAATGGCCGCGTTGACAAAAAAAGCCAGGTTCAGGGCGATGGCCGAATCCAACCGCGCCAGTTTTAAGGCCTGTTTGATGAATTTATCCTCCCTTTTGATCTTCCTGGTTTGCACCAGGGCAGAATGCAGATAAAGATTGTGCGGCATGACCGTGGCTCCAATGATGCCGATGGCAATATAGAGGGCTGCACGACCCGGCAAGGAGGGTACCAGTCCCTGGCTGATTTCCCCCAGACTCGGTTTGGCCAGGAAGATTTCAATAAAAAAAGATATACCGACCACGGCAATCAGGCCCAGAATAAACACTTCCAGCCTGCGCATGCCCAGTCGCTGAAGAAAGAGGAGCAAAAAGGTATCGAGCGCCGTTATGGCCACCCCGTAAATCAGGGGAAGCCCGGTGAGCAGTTGAATGCCGATGGCCATGCCCAGCACTTCGGCTAGATCACAGGCCGTGATGGCAATTTCAGCCAGGACATACAAACAGAAATTGATGGACCGGGGATAGGCTTCCCGGTTGGCCTGTGCCAGGTCCCTGCCCCGGACGATGCCCAGACGGGCTGCCATACCCTGCAGCAAGAGGGCCATCCCATTACTCATCAACAAAACCCAAAGAAGCCGGTAGCCAAATTGGCTCCCCCCGGCGATATCGGTAGCCCAGTTCCCCGGATCCATATAGCCAACACTGACCAGGTAGGCTGGGCCAAAAAAGGAGAAGACCTGTTTCCAGCGTGAACCCGTTTGGTTCACTTCTACTGAACCATGCACATCACTGAGAGACAGGTCGCTGAATGGGCGTTGCTTCATCGGTTTGTCTCGGATTTTTGCCGTCCTGGCGGTATCCGGTTCTGACAAATCTAAAATTTGTTCGCTATAATTAAAGGGAAAACAATAGGCGGCCGGGTAATTGATGATTCTTTACTTTTGAATTTTAATTGGCTTTCATGCGGTTATTGAAGTTCCTGTTGCTTGTTTGTGGTCTCACTGTGTTCGTATGCTGCCATCAGAAAGGAGGTACCCCGGCTGGAACGGCCGTCAAAATAGATCCCGATGATTTTTTGGCCATGTTCCATCCACTCGGTCTGCCGGTGAATTTCTCCGATAGTTCCCTTTCTAAAAAAACTACCGATTCCTCCTTTTCCATCCAGGTATTCCATCAGTTTTTTCCGGATTCGCTTTTACAAAAGAATTTTGGCAAATCGGCCAAACCCCGATTATTGGCCAGTGGAAAACTTGTCGTAAAAAATGCGGAGACTTATTTGTTTGTAAAGGCCCTTACCCCAACCAAAAAAATACTCTATGTGATTTGTCTGGATAAAGATGGAAAATTCACCACCGGCATGCCCGCCATTATCCGGGAAGATGACTCAGAAACCAAATATGCCTTTAACATCGACAATAAATATGCGATCTCGGTGAGCAGGATACTCCGGGACCCGGAGGGCAAAAGCTTTTTTGTCAGAACCGTGTATGTTTATAGCGAAGGCTTGTTTATGTTGATCATGACAGAATCCAACGAAGGCAAACCCAGGATAGCCCAGATATACAATCCCATCGACACGCTTTCCCACAAACATAAATTCACGGGAGATTACCTAATAGACAAACGGAATTTTATTTCTTTTCGCGATGGGAAGAACAATTCCCTAATTCGGTTTTTTGTACATTTTGAAAAGGACAACGGAAGCTGCAAGGGTGAACTAAAAGGAGAAGCCCGTTTTGTTAGTTCCAGCCTTGCCCGCTATATTGCGAACGGAGATCCCTGCTCTATTGAGTTTAGCTTTACTGAAAAGAATGTGCGGATGAAGGAACTGGAAGGCTGTGGAAATCACCGGGATATCAAATGCTATTTTGATGGCCTTTATACCAAACGCAAAGAAGCCCCACCGAAACCGTCAAAATCCAAACGACGATAGACAATAAAATAAATCAAAACCCTGTCCGTTTATTCATTCAATTATGAATTTTACCAAATTTGAAGTCCCTTACGCTGTTGACACCCGGTTTTCTAAGAAAGTAGCTTATTTCTCCATGGAATTTGCCGTTCACCAACCCCTGAAAATTTATAGCGGTGGGTTGGGGTTCTTGGCAGGCTCTCACGTTCGCAGTGCGTATGAACTCCGTCAAAATACCATTTTCATTGGTATCCTCTGGAAATATGGATACTATGATCAGGCCCGCAATCAGGACCAGAGTCTTCAGGTGACCTGGGTTGAAAAACAATACCCATTTTTACAAGACACTGGAATAAAATTTCAGATCAATATCCATGACCATCCTGTCTGGGTCAAAGCTTTTTATTTGGCACCTGAAACTTTCAACGGAGCGCCCCTGTTTCTGCTCAGCACGGACCTTTCAGAAAATGACTATGTTTCCCAAACGATCTCCCATCGCTTATATGACGCCAATCTGGCTACCAAAGTAGCGCAATTCATCCTGCTCGGTGTTGGGGGAGCCACCCTGGTCGATCACCTGAATTTTCAGCCGGAACTCTATCACCTCAATGAGGCCCATGGTATCAGTGCTGCTTTCTATCTCTACCAGAAGTTTAATAAAAACATTTCGGAGGTAAGAAAACGGCTGGTCTTTACCACCCATACACCAGAAGAAGCCGGAAATGAAAAACATGACATGAAACTTTGTTTCGACATGAGTTATTTTTGCGGCCTTTCCATTGAAGAAGCCGCGACCCTCACGGGGATGGAAGACCATCTTTTTAATCATTCACTGGCTGCCCTTCGTTTTGCCCACCTGGCCAACGGAGTTTCCAGGTTGCATGGCGAAGTATCCAATGCGATGTGGAGCAAATACAAGGGGATATGTCCGATCATTTATATCACCAACGCGCAGAACTGGACTTATTGGGCCGACAAACAACTTTACAAAAAACTGGAAGACGGAGACAATTTCTGGTGGGATGACCGCAAACGTTTTCTGAAAAAAAGGGCATTTGAAATCGTAGCCGATCAAACCGGTAGATTATTCAATCCCGATATATTCACCATTGTTTGGGCAAGAAGATTTGCCGGATACAAACGGGCTGACCTGATAGCCCGGGATAAAAAAAGATTTACGGAACTGCTGAACAACAGAAAATATCCTGTTCAACTCATTTGGGCGGGCAAGCCCTATCCGATGGATTATCCTGCCATCAATGATTTCAATTACCTGGTTCAGCTCAGCAAAGAATATCCTCAGGTAGCCGTACTGACCGGATATGAACTGGGATTGTCCAAGCGCTTGAAACAGTCCGCAGACTGCTGGCTCAACAATCCCCGGGTTCCCAGGGAAGCCTCCGGTACCAGCGGCATGACGGCCGCCATGAACGGGGCTTTAAATTTTTCAAACAACGATGGCTGGATTCCGGAATTTATCAATCACGGGAACAACGGTTTTGTCATTGGAAAATCCGATTATTCGGATATGTCCGTGCCGGAACAAGATGCCTATGACCTGAACTCCCTGTATGATGTCTTGCAAAACCAAATTCTCCCGCTCTATTATGAACAAAGAGATACTTGGCGTCAGGTCGTTAAAAACGGCATGGCAGACGTGCGTTTCCAATTTGATTCAGGACGCATGGTGACAGAGTACTATGAGAAACTCTACGCATAGTCGGGGTTTAAAACCACTGACTATGCCGGATCTCAAACCCTTTCCAAAGGAAAAAAGCGTTTTCGTTTTGACCAATTGCCTTACTTGACGATTTCAATCAGTTCCACGTCAAAGATCAACAAGGATCCGGGTTTAATATCGGGTCCCATCTGCTGGTCACCATATCCGAGGTCGGGAGGAATGAATAGCCTGTATTTGCTGCCGGTATTCATCAGCTGCAGGGCTTCGGTCCAACCGCGGATGACGCCGTTAACCTGAAATTCTATGGGTTTGCCCTGTTTGATCGAAGAGTCAAATACGGTTCCATCGATTAGTTTTCCTTCGTAATCACATTTTACTTTGTCGGTTGCCAGCGGCTTGGGACCGGTTCCTTCTTTGAGTACTATGTATTGTAAACCGGAGGCAGTCGTGATCACGCCCGGTTTGTTTTTGTTATCCGTCAGAAAAGCGATCGCCTGCCGTTTGGAAGCCATCGCTTTATCGGCTTTTACTTTTTCAATATAACCCATCAATACCTGGTTACACTCCTGAATACTCAGAACCGTTTTGTCTCCGTTCATCTCTTCCAGCATGCCTTTTTGAACCAGGGCATTGTTGATTTTTGTTATGCCCTGTTGTTTGTAAAAATTTGCGATCATCACCCCAACGCTGTAACTCAAAGAATCGGTCTGATCCTTCAGGCTAACGGGGGTGTTTTCAGCGCCAGATGAAACAGGGGTCTTCTTCTTGGTCTGGGCCGTCAGGGAAAAACAGAGAAAAGAAAGGCAGAGCAATAAAAGGCAGTTTTTCATATTTTATTTTTTGCAGTCGCAAAAATAAGAAAACTCATCTTCCCCTGTACTTTTTTGTCCGGGGCAGGAGTTAACATTTCCTTTGTTTTTTAGTGAATACTTTTAAGCCTTTCCATTGTAATATAGTGGGCAAACCAGCGTTTAAATTGACAGACGCATCCGAAACAATTCAATTCAAATGAAAAAATTACTGACGGTTTTACTCGTTATTTCAGCAGTTACAGCAATGGGCCAATCCAGTTTGCTCAACAGTATCAAAAAAACGGTGGGGGGTAGTGGAGGTTCTTCCTCTTTGAGTTCCTCGGATATTACGGCGGGTTTAAAGCAAGCCCTGACGCTGGGAGCCGAAAAAAGCGCCGATCGCCTCTCAGCAGTGAATGGATTTTTAGGCGACAAAGCAGTTGAAATTCTTATGCCTCCCCAAGCCCAGCAGGTAGAAAAAACCTTGAGAAGCATGGGCATGGGCAAAATGGTAGACGATGCCATTACCAGTATGAACCACGCGGCAGAGGATGCCTCTAAATCGGCGGCACCCATCTTTGTAAATGCCATTAAGAATATGACGGTTACCGATGGGTTAAACATCTTAAAAGGCCCGGATACGGCCGCGACTGCCTACCTGCGCCATTCCGCTACACCGGAACTGACCAAGGCCTATACGCCTGTCATCGATTCGGCACTGCAGAAAACCGGCGCTACCAAATACTGGAAAGATGTTTTTGATACCTATAACAAAATTCCATTTGTAACCAAAGTAGATCCCAATTTATCTTCCTATGTAACCCAAAAAGCCATCAACGGGATTTTCTATTACGTGGCTCAGGAAGAAATATTGATTAGAAAGGATCCGGCTGCCCAGGTCACCGACCTGCTCAAAAAAGTATTTGGCAGCAATTAGGTGAGTTTCAATACCCGGAACAACAGGGCTGTGATCGCACAAAGAACCGCGGTGATCCACCACAAGATGTCAAATCCCCAGTGTCCGGCAATCCAGGTACCGCCTGTGGGGCCCAGTACTTGCGATAGCGACCAGGCCATGGCATAATAACCCGCATACTGCCCTCGGTTATGCACCGATGCACGGGAGGCCCAGTAGTTATTCATAAAGGGCATCGCCAGGATCTCTCCCACGGTAACCAGTATCACGGAGACCAGGGCGGTGATGGCCAGTTGAGGAAGAAAAATATATACCAGAAAAGACAGAGCCGTCAGCACGAGTCCGTGAGAAATGAAGAGCAGTGTTTTATTTTTTGATTCCAGGTGAAAGATCAGCACCATTTCAATCCCTACAATGATAAGCCCATTGAGACCCATCAAGACGCCGATATATGCTTCGGAGAGATGGTACACATTTTTGTAGTAGACCGGTATGGTGGAATACAACTGATAAAAACAAAGACCATATAAAATAACCAGGACAGTGAATAGCGTAAACTTTTTGTCCTTCAATGGAGAATTTTCTGCCAGAGGTCTGGGGGTTGAGACGGTTTCTTTCACCCTCCGATCAGCAGGCTTTAATAAATAATATAGCAGCAGGGCAGCGGTAATATTGGTAAAACCGTCTATCCAGAATAAGAGATGGTAGTTAAAAGAAGCAATGAAACCACCCAGGGTGCCACCCACGGCCCATCCCAGGTTGATGGCTAGGCGATTCAGGGAATAAGACCGGGTACGATTTTCAGGCCGGCTGTATTGGGCAATCGCAGAGTTGTTTGCCGGTCTGAAAGCATCGTTGACCAGACTGAGGACAAAAGTAAAAATGCAGATCAGGGGATAACTCTTCATCAAGCCCAATAAAATGAACAATATGCCTCCACCCGTCAGCGTAATGAGCTGGACGCGGTGAAATCCAATCCGGTCTGTGAATTTTCCACCCAGAAAAGCCCCGCAGACAGCGCCAGCTCCAAACATCCCAACAACAACACCCGCTTGAAAAATTGAAAATCCGATTCCGGTCAGGTAAATGGTCATGAAAGGAAGTACCATCGTTCCGCTCCGGTTTACCAGCATGACCAATGATAAAAGCCAGGTGGAGCGGGATAAACCGCTGTACGCATTCGCATAAAGCGATCGGGTATGCCGCAAAGGTTTGAGAAAGTTCATCCTTAAATTAGAACCTGCAGGAAATGAGGGAAACTCAAATTTTGTATAAATTGCCAGTGGGCAAAAATAAGAAAGCCTAAAAATTAATTGATGAAAGGGAAGAAGAGAATTTTTGACGTGTTGGTTTTGTTGGGGATCTGCCTTTTTATTTCCATTTTCAACGTCCAAGCCCAGCCTCCCAATTATGCCGCCCATGGATGGCAGCTGCAGGACTATCAAAGCGATAGTGTTTTTGGCACGGGTGTAAACCGGGCTTATGCGGAACTGCTCAAGAACAAAAAACCTTGCCCGGTCATTGTTGCCGTAATAGATGCCGGAGTGGATACGGCCCACGAAGACCTGGTAGGTCATATTTGGACCAATACAAAAGAAATTCCAGGCAACGGAATTGACGATGACCACAATGGATATGTCGACGATATCCATGGTTGGAATTTCCTCGGCGGTAAAAATGGAAGAAATATTCTGGTAGAAAGCTATGAATCCTACCGCGAGTACTACCGGCTGCAGTCGATCCCCCTTACCCTGGACCCTTCCGATATCTTGTACCGGGAAAGGGTAAAAAAATATTTTTTGAAGGATTCTCTACAGCAAGCCCATGCCATTTCGGTATTGGAAGAAGTATTGCCCGAGATGCAGGCTTCAGACAGCATCTATAAAAACCTACTTCAAAAAGATTCGGTGTATGCCTGGGAAGTGATGGACTATCAGCCTACGGATTCGGCCGGTAAGTTGTTGAAGAAAAATACGCTAATGTTTTTCAAGAGAAATGGAATTGCTACCGACATGTCCCTGGGCATGTTTATCCAGGAAGCACAGGAATACCTGGTTATTACGCGGGAAAAACTGAAATATTTTTCTGGCGATCCCAATCAACAGCGCAAAGAGATCGTGGGCGATGACTACGACGATTTAAATAGCAGAGGATACGGGAACAACAATGTATCGGCAGGAACGCCCAGTCACGGCACCCATGTGGCGGGAATCATTGCAGCTACTCGCGGAAATGGGATTGGCATGGATGGAATAGACGCCCATGTTTTTATCATGGCGCTTCGGGTGGTACCCGAAGGGGATGAACGAGATAAAGACATTGCCCTGGCCATTCGTTATGCTGTGGACAACCATGCCCGTATTATCAATATGAGTTTTGGGAAATATCTGTCTCCCGGAAAAAAATGGGTCGATGATGCAGTAAAATATGCGGAAATCCATGACGTACTCATTGTCAGTGCGGCCGGCAACGAATTTCAAAATCTGGATTCGGTCGCTCATTATCCCAATCCTGTGTATGAATCCTCGTTGGAAAAATCCTGCTGCTGGATTACCGTCGGCGCGAGTACCAGTGGTCCGGATAGTTTGGTGATGGCGCGTTTTTCCAATTATGGGAAAAATGATGTGGATCTTTTTGCTCCGGGAGTTCGTGTTTATTCAACTTTGCCCGGTAATCAGTATGCCGCATACAGTGGTACGAGCATGGCCAGTCCGGTGGTAGCCGGTATTGCCGCGCTGATCCTTGAGTATTACCCGAATTTAAGTGCCCGGCAGGTCAAATATATTCTGTTGAAATCTGTCATGAAGCTGCCCGATAACCAGGTTAAGTGGCCCGGTGGGGGTACGGTTGATTTTAGTCAATTATCAGCCAGTGGGGGAATCGTAAATGCTTACAACGCCTTAAAATTGGCGGCTACTATGAAAGGAGAGCGTAAAATGTCGGAAAAAACACGGATCCAGGGCGTAAACAAGGATTGATATTGCAACGGCGGGACAATTTTTTTGAGCCTAAAACCGTTACATATTCATCAACCTTTGAAAACCCAAAATCTGATCCCTATGTCCCCGAAAATCGACAATCAGCAGGATCGTCTCGCTGAGATCTTCCGCCAACAGGATAACCAGGTTATCCAGGAAAGTAAAGTTGCGTTTCTGAAAATTCAAAGCTGGCAGTTTGCCGTCCGTACACCTGAAATCGGCGCAACCTACTTAAGGGAAGCAGCATCCATGATCACGCAGTCCTTGCTTTCTTTTGTTCCCAATAGTTTCGTATTGAGCGAAGAAGGCTATTACATGAATCCACTTGAAAATTAAGATTTCAGATCAGGAAAAACTGACACACTCCTTGAGTTCCTTTTCTGAATAGGCCAGGTTGTATTGCCGCAATACATCTTCTGGTACACCATTCCATTGGTTGGGCACATTGCCAATATAACCCACATCCTTAACGCCGATTTCTGAAGTATAAAAACCAGTAGCGACTAGGTTGCGCATCAGATTAAAAAAAGCGACCCCCTGCGACATTTCCGGTTTTGCTTTTTTGGGCCAGGCAATTTCATCCACCATCTCCATCTGCTGTTTTAAATCACAAGCTTTAAAGGGGTTTGAATAACGAGTCAGGCATTGCAAATCCAGCCAGCGCAAACCACCCTGCAAAGGCGTTTGAAGCTCGGGTTTGTCTTTGACGATGAATTCCATAAAATCAGGCACTTTGGCATCGGAAGCGCTACCGCTAACGGCATCGCGGGGAATGATGATATCCCCCAAAATGGTAATGGTCGCCATTTCTTCCGGTGAAAAAAAGGCGGGCTCACTGTCCACGTTTTTCAAATGAGCGATCTCTTCCTTCATGCGGTTCAGTCCGGAGACAACGGCTTCTTTTTCCGCCGAAGTGGGCGGGACAGGACTGTTCTCGTGCAGTTTACAGGCTTCGGCGATTGCGCCAATGGAAATACCTCCTATCACCAGCGTCTTTATCGATTTTCGTCTGTCCATTTCCGTTATTTTAAATGTTTTGTTTTTTCAGTTCATCAACGATGTATTCACTGGTTCTCATGGAAAGCGCCAGGATGGTCCAGGTGATATTTTTGTCAGCCTGAGAAACAAAGGGCCCTCCGTCTACACAAAAAAGATTTTTACAATCATGTGCCTGGCTCCACTTATTTAATGGAGAATTTTTAGGATCGTTTCCCATTCTCACGGTACCGGCTTCATGAATGATGTTCCCCGGTGCGTGAAGTCCGTAGTTGTTTTCTTTCCCGTCATCACCTCCCCAGGTAACTACGGCGCCCATACTGTGCAGGATCTCCGAAAAGGTTTCTTTCATGTGTTTTGCCTGGTTGATTTCATAGTCGGTATAAGAGGTGTTGAATCTCAATACCGGAATTCCATATTTGTCCACCACATTCGGATCTATTTCGCAGAGGCTCTCTCTTCTGGCAATGGCTTCTCCTCGGCCGGCCATTCCCACATGGGCACCAAAAAAATAACGGTAGTCTTCCTTAAGGGAGGCCCCATAACCACCTGCTTCCTTTTGCTGGCCTTTGATTTTGTAGGCGCCGTTGAGATTTTCAATGCCCCAGTTAAACCCATACAGGGGCATACCAAATCCTCCGCCATATTCAATATGATATCCGCGGGGGAAATCTAGTTTTTTATTGTCCAGCCACCAGGGGCTGTAGACATGCATCCCACCCACACCATCTTCGTTGTATCTTTTTCTATCGAATAATTCCGGAATGATGCCACCCATGTCGGCACCGGTGGAATCGTGCAGATATCTTCCCACCACATCGCTGCTGTTGGCCAGTCCGTTGGGATGTCTGGTAGATTTTGAATTCATCAGCAGGCGGGCACTCTCGCAGGCGCTGGCAGCCAGGATAACCGTTCGGCCGCTTACCTGATATTCCTGCATGTTTTCCTTATTGATATAGGAGATGCCGGTAGCCAGACCATCCCGGTCGGTGAGCACTTCCCGTGCCATGGCATTGGTCACCAGATCTACATTGCCCGTTTTCAGGGCCGGAATGACCAGACAGGAGGAGGATGAAAAATCTCCGTATACCTTACAACTGCGACCGCACTGAGCACAAAAAAAACATGCGCCCCTTTCTTTGTTGATTTGTTTGGTGAGAATGGAAAGACGGGAGGGAATTACCGGTACACCAACGTTCTTTCCGGCTCTTTTGATAAACAATTCGTGAAGCCTGGGTTTGGGTGGCGGAAGAAAAATGCCGTCCGGATCGTTGAACAATCCTTCGTTGGTTCCAAAAACGCCCAGCATCCGGTCTATTTTATCATAATAGGGTTTTACATCCTCATAACCAATTGGCCAATCGTCTCCCAGTCCGTCAATACTTTTTCTTTTGAAATCCAAAGGACCAAAACGAAGCGATATTCTCCCCCAATGATTGGTTCTTCCACCCAGCATACGCGCCCGCCACCATTCCCACTTGGTATCACCCACATGGGTGTAAGGCTCCCCATCGATCTCCCAACCCCAATAACATCCATCGAAATCTCCGAAGGGCCTGAATTTCGTACTTGCGCCCCGCCTGGGAGATTCCCAGGGATTTTTTAACTGATTGGAATCAATTTTTGGATCGAACATCGGGCCGGCTTCGAGCAGACAGACTTTTAATCCGGCATGTGCCAGCACATACGCTGCCATTCCTCCTCCTGCACCAGAACCCACAATAACTGCATCATATTTTTTTGGCTGCTTAAGGACCTGAAGATCTCCCATAGAATCGTTGTAATGTGAAAATTATTCGAAGAATAAATTTAAAGGATAAATATTTAGATCATCCTATTTTTATTATGAGAGGCGCGTTAATTTTTAAGATTTGGCCTTAGCGCTTTTGCCATAACTTGCCTGAAAATTGGAGATGAAAACATCTGCCGTATACATCGTTTCCGCCCTTCGTACACCCATAGGAAGTTTTGGAGGCGTGCTCAAAGACTTTTCAGCAACTCGCCTGGGAGGCTTCGCAGTCCGGGAAGCCCTTTCGCGGATTTCCTTTCCCCTTTCCCAGATCGATGATGTACTCATGGGATCGGTGCTGCAGGCCAACCTGGGTCAGGCTCCTGCTAGACAGGCTGCAAAATTTGCAGGACTGCCCGATAAAGTCAATTGCACAACCATCAATAAAGTGTGTGCCAGTGGTATGAAATCTGTTGCAATCGGCGCGCAAAGTATCCTGCTGGGAGATGCACAAGTCGTTGTAGCCGGAGGAATGGAATCCATGAGCAATGTGCCATTTTATGCCGAACAGTTGAGGTGGGGAAATAAATATGGAAACAGTTTGTTTATTGATGGCCTGGCAAAGGACGGACTGACGGATGTATACGATGGCAAAGCCATGGGCAATGCCGCAGAACTCTGCGCTTCGACCTGCAAGATTTCCCGGGAGGAACAGGACGCATTTGCCATCGAAAGTTATCACCGGGCGCAACAGGCATGGAAGACAGGAAAATTCAAAGACGAAGTCCTAGGACTGGAGATTCAGAAAAAAGGAGAGACCAGCCGAATTGAACAGGACGAAGAACCCTTCCAGGTGAAGTTTGAGAAAATTCCGAACCTCAAACCTGCTTTTCAAAAAGATGGGACCGTGACCGCTGCCAATGCCAGTTCCATGAACGACGGAGCGGCAGCCATGGTACTGGTTAGCGAAGAGAAATTAAAACAGGAAAATCTTCAACCGCTGGCCAGGATCGTTTCTTATGCCGATGCAGAACAGGCGCCGGAATGGTTTACCACTTCTCCATCTATAGCCGTGCCCAGGGCGGTACAAAAAGCAGGTTTGCAGATGAAGGATATTGGGTTTTGGGAACTCAATGAAGCGTTTGCGGTGGTCGGCATTGAGAATTCTAAACGGATGGAACTGGATCCTGCCACCGTTAACATACATGGAGGCGCGGTCGCCCTGGGGCATCCGCTGGGTTGCAGCGGGACAAGAATCCTGGTGACCTTGCTTTATATCCTGCGCCAGCAAAAAGCGCGTTATGGAGCAGCCGGCATCTGCAACGGAGGGGGAGGAGCCAGTGCCATGGTTCTTGAAAACCTCTCATAGGCCATACAAGAACTGATCGTGGATGTAGTCAACCACTTTGACGAGGCTTTTGGATTCTTCAAAAACTTTTAATTGCCGGTCGGCGCCGGTACCATTTTCAAACATTTTGGGTATGATACTGACCGCCTCGCGGCTGCCCAGCGGATCGAGCACATCGTCAATAAAATCCAGCAGCTCATAAATCAGTACGCGGGTATTTACTTCTTCTTCTTTACCGAAATCGATCAGGTGGCCATCAATTCCGTAGCGGCTGGCTCGCCACTTATTTTCATTGATCAGGGCTCTCTGATAAATAATAAAATTCAGGTTCTGTGTCCTGAGTTTATAAATTTTTGCACAGATGGCCTGAAACAAAGCTGCAATGCAGATTGTTTCTTCCACGGTCATCGGAACATCACAAATACGAAACTCGACCGTGTTGAAAAAAGGATGTACCCGTAGATCCCACCAGACTTTTTTTGCATTGTCGATGCAATTGGTCTTGACCAGCAGTTTGATAAAATTTTCGTACGCTTCGATGCTTTCAAAATATTCCGGGATGCCTGTGCGGGGAAATTTGTCAAAGACTTTGGTCCGGAAAGATTTATATCCGGTGCTTCTGCCTTCCCAGAAAGGGGAGTTTGTACTCAGTGCATAAATATGGGGTAAAAAATAGCGCGTGGAGTTGGCGATGTGGTTGGCCATTTCCCGGCTTTCCATGCCTACATGGACATGCAATCCGAAGATCAGGTTGCTGCGTGCGGCTTCCTGCAATTCATTGACGATTTCATTGTAACGGATATGATCGGTAATCAACTGACTTTCCCAGTGACTGAAGGGATGGGTTCCTGATGCCCCTATCCAAAGACCTTGGTCTGCGGCGATCTGGGAAATGGTTTTGCGCAAAGTAGAAACATCCTGGTAAGCCTCCGAAATATCCCGACAAATATCGGTTCCAACTTCCACGACGGCCTGATGCATTTCTGCTTTTACTTTGTCGCGGATTATTTTCTGGCCTTCAATTACGATTTTCTGCTCGTGACTTTTTAGCTCCCGCGTCTGGGGATCCAATACCATATATTCTTCTTCAATGCCTAGCGTGAAATTCTGGTAATTGATGTTTACCATAAAAGTGATGATGAGAAATGATGATTATCTTTTAAAAACTGCCCGGTTTTAACAAGACCCGGTACTTGGATGAACGACCACCCGGCGGACTCACCCTTCAAAGCGATCAGGCTGCTTCAATGAAATACTTTCTTTTACTCCGCGCTCTTTTCTTTTTTGTCTCCCTTAAGATTACGGCGGCCTTTTTTCAACTTCTTTTTTATCGAAGATCTGCACACCTTTTCCTAACCCATTAGCGGCTTTTGTACCGTACTTCTTTTGATATACTCTCCCCAGGTCAGGTTATCGAGTCCTTCCTTGGCTTCGAGCGCTCTTTCGATGGCATAGGTTGCGGCTGTTTCCACGACCCATTTAAAATTTTCCTCTCCCACGCTGGTCACCTCAGCGTCCGGTGCGGGATTGCAGAAGTCAATTGCATAGGGAATGCCATCCTTGAGCGCCAGCTCAACGGTATTGAAATCATATCCCAGATAGTGATTGATGCGCAGGACAATCTGCTCCATCTGATGGAGACGTTCTTCGGAGGGAGAGAAATCCGCTACATAACGCAGGTGATGGGGATTGCGCGGTTCATAGGGCATGATCCGTACATATTTTCCACCAATGCAGTAACACCGGTAGTATTCTTCAAATACGATTTCTTCCTGCAGAAGCATCACCAGTCGACCCGTCTCACTGTGTTTCTGATAAAAATCCTCCGCATTCTTGATCCGGTAAACATTTTTCCATCCGCCTCCAGCAAAAGGTTTCATATAAGCGGGGAAGCCCACATATTTAAAAATCGATTCCCAGTCGAGCGGATAAGCCAGGTTCGAAAACGAGAGATCAGAAGTATCTTCCGGAAGATCCCGGGAGGGAAGAATCACAGTTTTTGGAACGGGGACGCCGATTTTGGTTGCCAACGCGTTGTTGAAAAACTTTTCATCGGCGCTCCACCAGAATGGATTGTTGATCACAGCCGTCCCACTGATGGCCGCATTCTTCAGGAAGGCCCTGTAAAACGGTACGTCCTGGGAAATGCGGTCGATGATGACACTATAGCCGCAGGGATATCCCTGCATCACTTTGTCAATCAAAACGGATTCGGCACGAATTCCCCGTACATTCCTTCCGTTTACGGCTTCAATGAAAGCCATGGGGAAGCTCCTTTCTTTGCCGTAAAGAACGCCGATTTTTTTCATGCATTTTATTATTTCAGAAAGTTAATTGATTAGAGACAGATAATGTGGAAACATTTCACGCCATACAGGCCAGTCGTGTGTGGCCTGTGGACGCAGGTCCAGCCAGTGTCGGATATTTTTTTGCTGCAGGATGAGATCCATCCGTTCATTGTCAGGTTTGCAAATATCAAATTCGCTGGTACCCAGTATAATGCCCATTTTCCAAAGATTTGGATTGTTGTCATTGGGAATGTAGTCTACCGGATTGTTGAAATAAATCGTATCGTCATAGAACCCATCTGTAAATTGTTTTATATCAAAGGCGCCGCTCATCGAAAAACAATAACTCGCCAGATTGGGATGTCGGAATGCACTGTTTAAGGCGTGGTATCCTCCGAAACTGCAGCCCGCAAAAGCGATCCGTTCGTAGCCCGTTTCGTGTTGGGCCCAGGGTACCAGTTCGGTAGAAACCATCCGGTCAAATTTTTCCTGGTTCCAGGCTCTGGCATGGGGCGGAATGGATTTGTTGTACCAGCTTTCGGCGTCGTTGCTGGATGGGCAATATATTTTCACTTTCCCGTTTTCTAAAAACCAGGAGGCCGCTGCAATCATGCCCTGGTCTTTATTCTGATAATATTCGCCCTTGGATGTGGGGAAAAGTACCACGGGTTGCCCGCCATGTCCAAAGACAAGCATCTCCATATCTCGATCCAGGGAAGGGGAATGCCACTTATAATATTCTTCCTTGATATTCATGCTAAAAGGGATTGGTGGGCATCCAAATTTATTTTTAAAATGCTATAAAAACAAATGAACTCCTTATTCTTACTTATTTTTGAGAATATGCCCTCTGTAGACCCGGAAATCAAAACACTGGAGACCCTTTTGTTTCCATCTGAAATACTGGAAAGAAACCTGCGGATCGATTTTTACCTGCCCCCGCAAAGCAACAACCTGGAGGAAGGTTTTGACGTGCTGCTGATCAATGACGGACAGGATCTGGAAATCATGGATTTTGATTCGATTCTTCAAAAACTCTATCTGGCTGGCGAAATCCGTCCCCTGCTGTGCATCGGAATTCATGCGGGCCCTTTGCGCAAATTTGAATATGGCACCGCCCTGACGGCCGACTATAAGGGAAGGGGAAACCTGGCTAGGCGTTACATGTCTTTTGTAGTGGAGGAGTTGGTGCCAGCCGTGCATCAGCTATTCCCAGGGAAGCTCAAGACACGCTGGGCTTTTGCTGGCTTTTCCCTCGGTGGGCTCAGTGCCCTGGATATCAGTTGGCGGCATGGTCAGTTATTCCACCTGGCCGGGGTCTTTTCCGGATCCCTCTGGTGGAGAACCCTGGATAAGGATGATCCGGAATATAAAGACGAAAAACACCGCATTATGCACAACCAGATTCGGGACACCCTTTTTGTTCCGGACATGAAGTTCTTTTTTGAATGCGGGACAGCCGATGAAGTCGAAGACCGCAACGCAAACGGCATCATCGATTCCATTGACGATACCAAAGATCTGATTGCGGCGCTTATTAGAAAGGGTTACGATCCACTGAGCGATATCTGTTATCATGAGATTGCTGACGGCAAACACGATCTTCCAACCTGGTCGGCAGCCTTTCCCGTTTTTCTTAGCTGGGCCTATGGTGAAAAAAAAATAAAATGGACCGGCAATCTCTCAGATACTGGGAGTGGAATTTCTGCGCAGCATCCAGTTACCGATACCGGCATACACCCCACCGATCTGTTTGGATCACAGCAACACAGCGGGTTATAGCCCTATGCCGGGCGGCCAATTTTGCGTAACTTTGGGTATAATTTTTTTATGTTAGACAGAATTGAGGACGCGATTGAAGAGATCCGTCAGGGCCGGCTGGTCATTGTGGTCGATGATGAAGACCGGGAAAACGAAGGGGATTTCATCACGGCTGCCCGCAACGCAACCCCGGAAGTGATCAATTTCATGAGTAAACACGGCCGGGGCCTGATCTGCGCCCCCTTGATAGAGGACCGTTGTGACCAATTGGGACTGGAGCTCATGGTCAACAACAACACGGCCTTGCACGAAACCGCCTTTACCGTATCGGTTGACTTGCTGGGTCACGGTTGTACGACCGGTATTTCAGCGCACGACCGTGCCTTGACCATACAAGCCCTGATCAATCCATCCACCAAACCCAGCGACCTGGGAAGACCGGGACATATTTTCCCACTGCGGGCAAAAAAAGGCGGGGTATTGAGAAGGACAGGACATACGGAAGCCACCATCGATCTGGCACGGCTGGCAGGTTTTGAACCAGCAGGCATCCTGGTAGAAATTATGAATGAGGACGGCAGTATGGCCAGGCTTCCACAGCTCAAAGAAATTGCCAGGCGGTTTGATTTCAAACTCATCTCCATCCGGGATCTCATCGAATACCGGATGAAGACCGATTCCCTGATTGAAGAAATCGTGCGGGTAGATATGCCTACGAAATATGGCCATTTTAAACTGATCGCTTTTCAGGAAAAAAACACTTCCAACGAACACCTGGCTTTGATAAAAGGGGAATGGAAGGAAGAAGAGCCGGTATTGGTACGGGTGCATAGCTCCTGCTTTACGGGTGACATTCTCGGATCGATGCGCTGTGATTGTGGAGACCAGTTGCACAAAGCCATGCAAATGGTGGAAGCCAACCAAACCGGGATTATTTTATATATGAATCAGGAAGGAAGGGGCATCGGACTGGTGAATAAACTAAAAGCCTACAAACTTCAAGAAGACGGGATGGATACCGTCGAAGCAAACCTGCATTTGGGTTTTCCCATGGATAAAAGGGACTACGGGGTCGGCGCACAGATTCTTCGTTATCTCGGTGTGAGGCGTTTAAAACTCATCAGCAACAACCCCAAAAAACGAACAGGCCTTTCCGGATATGGATTGGAAATTGTGGAAACCGTTCCCATTCAGATTCCATCAAATCCCCACAACGAAAAATATCTTAATACCAAGCGGGATAAGCTGGGGCATATATTTTAAACAATAGCTGCAAGGGGTAGTCGGATGAATTAATCCTTTTTACCGGTGCTGTCCACAGCGGGCGCCGGTTTCTTTTTCTTAAAAATCTCATCGAGTTTGTCAAAATCCCGGCGGTATGAAATGCTCGTACCGGAACTGTTGGCGGTGTGGTTTCCCAGCGAAAGATAATTGTAAGAATCCCGGTAAAAAAAAGTCAGGACAACCCGCCCATTTTCAGTCAGTTTATATTCTGCTGTTACGTTGGGAAGAAACTGAACCGCTGCATAACTGGCCTGCTGTTGGGAGAGTCCAAAATCCAGGGCACTTCCCACGGTAAAGGTCAACCGTTCATTCATATAACTTTTGATAACAGAGAGGTTCAGATTGGTTCGGTCGTAAGAGCTGGAATTGGTCTGTTCATTGGTCTCCAGGGCAGTTCCGTTGTAAACAGCCGTATTAAAATTCACTCGGATGCTTTTATCCCTGAATACCTGCTGGAATTTAGAAGAAAACCAACTGCTCATCGCACCCGAAATATAACTTGAAATACTGGAAACGAGTATTCCGCTTACCGCGTCATTGGCAGAAAATGCCGCACTACTGGTTGTCAACGGGCCAAAACTGTTGAAGACGAGTAGAAAAGCCACCTGTTTATTGAGTTCGCTGGGTTCCTGGTTGATTTGTTCCAAAAGAAATACTGCGCCCGCATCATTTTTCATTTCACTGGTGGGAGGAAGCTGCAGTTCAAAGCTGATGGTCGGATGCATCAACTTATCCTTCAGGGTTGCCACTACCCAAACCGGTCCACGGTAGGTTTTGACCTTTCCGGTGTTGAGCGCCGATCCGTTTCTGTCATCTTTTAAATCATTGAACTGAATATTTTCCGCCTCGTAAACCGCCTGTACATTGATATCTGCATCATAGGGATCGCCGCTCCACTGGATGTAGTTGTCGGCTCCCTGCATAAATACAAAAGGCTTTTTGATAAAGGACTGGAAAGTGAAATTATAATTACCCTGATCAATTACATAGCGTCCGCGCATGGACATGTCCTCATTGGTTCCCACCCGCATCTGTAAGTTGCCATGGCCGGTTGCCTTGATAATATCTTTTGTCAGGGGATCAATGATCAGATAAACATTTGCATAATTATTGGCGGTCACATCTAGGGTTACGGTGAAATTGCCTTCGGAGGAAGCCACATTCTGGGGCTTCATTTCTTTGCCATATACTTTCCAGACGATAAAATCGGCTTCCGTGCTCTCGCGGCTCGTCGTAGTCGGCAGGTATATATTTGAACTGTCGGTAGGTTCCCCTTTGATATACATTTCAAGGTCTTCCTGGGGTCCTGTCAATTTTATATTGGCCCTTCCGATCAGCGTTCCGTAAAACTGATTGTTGTCGGTAATCTTGGTATTGAGCAAAAGAAGTTTATTGGTATTGATGGCAAAATCGTAACTCAGGTTCCGAAAGGAATGGTGATACAGTTTCCCCTTGGTAACTTCTGCCGTATTACCCAGAGAAT